>Ga0228668_1000377_pt1 | contig 19619 bp, 17 predicted proteins | sample 82DmetaG_FD_182701 | JGI IMG/M metagenome (GOLD analysis project Ga0228668, IMG submission 182701) | Seawater microbial communities from Monterey Bay, California, United States - 82D | ecosystem: Environmental > Aquatic > Marine > Coastal | place: USA: California | collected 2016-10-10
TGAAGTCTTGGTCGGCGAATCAACATCCGTAAATTTGTATAAGCTAACACATGCCTTGCTTACATCTGGACATTTTCCAAAGCAATTAGTGACAGATTCACTCAACTTCCCAACAGATAACTATATCCTACAAGGCATTAGCACGCAATTGCCTATCGCTGCTCCCATTACCGTTCGCTATTCAAGTGATTTAGTCGCAGATATTCCATTGCTACAAAACACGATACGACATGCGCCAGGCATCTTATGCCTGAGTCTGGTGACATATAAAAGCGCCTACTTATACCCAATGAAGTCACTCAATAACTTTGCTAAAGAACACGACAGCATCATTATATGGGATCTGAGTCATGCAGTAGGGGCAGTTGCCATAGACCTTAAACAAAGCAACACCCTAGCGGCCATTGGCTGTACCTATAAATACCTGAACGGTGGCCCTGGCGCACCCGCTTTTATCTACGTAGACCAATCGCTGATAGCATCCCTAAAATCGCCTATCCAAGGATGGTTTGGTCACGCAAAACCATTTGATTTTGCATCAGACTATCAAGCAGCAGATGGAATAGCAAAATTTGACGCAGGCACGCCACAGATTTTATCCTTAGCCACACTCGAGGTGGGGCTTGATATTACGCTTGAAGCGGGAATAGACCAGATTAGAGCTAAGAGTGAGCAGCTGGGAACCTATTTGTTTGAACTAATAAAAATAGAGTTGCTAATTTTAGGCTATGCACTTGAGAGTCCGGAAGCGGTTAATGAACGCGGTGCCCATATTACCATTTCACACAAAGAATCATGGCGGATTTGTCAATGTCTGCTAAACCCCAAAGACAATCGGTTAAAAATCATCCCTGATTTTAGACCTAACCGTTTTATTCGATTGGGGATTGCCCCACTTTATACACGTTACGAAGATTTGTGGGAAACAGTATGTCGTCTAAAAGAAATTGTTTTGGAAAAAGAATACGAATACCACGATGGAAATCAGCCAACGGTAACCTAGCTTTCTAGGGTTACCGGCGCTCGTAAACTTCCTCAAAAGGCACCCGGCAGCGGTCGCCCCATATTCCTTTATTACCATCGCGAATGCCACACGATATGATCATATTGATGTCTGTTCCCCTTGGCAATTGGAGTAATTTTTTCACCTTTTTGCTGTCAAAGCCTTCCATGGGGCAGGTGTCGTATCCTTTCTCGGCCATGGCTAACATAAAAGTTTGTGCTGCAAGGGCACAGGATTTGTGCACAACGGTTCTCATTTGGGTTTCGGATACTTCACGAACCACTGGCCGAAACATGCCCATTACGAATACGGTGAGCTTTCGCACTATTCCCAACAATCGAAAAAACCGTGCATACAAGAAGGGCATCAATCTGCCATAGTACACTTCTCTAACAGCGATGCGTTTTGCTTGCCTTTCTGAAGGGCTGTTTCGTTCAATATTTCCTTTTTCAAAGTTTAGCAGAAACTTGGCTCTGGATCGAAAAAGATCCTGACGGGTAACAAACACAACCCACTGTGTCGCGGTCGAAGCGGCTGTTTGCCTTAAACACGCCTTGGTGAGTCCTTCTCTCCATTTGTTGTCCACGAGATGGATGAATTGCCACAGTTGCATGTTTGAACTTGTAGGCGCTAATGTTGCTTGCTTTAAGCAGTCTTCAACATCACTTGGCGGAATTGATTTTTTGTCACTAAAAAGACGCACAGAACGCCTGTGCTCTAAGAGGTCTTGTAAATGCATATTGAAAGATACAGTAATTAATTAGAGTAGGAAATAGGTGGGGATCTCTAGTATTGACTTTTATCTTTTCATTAAATAAACCCCACAACCTTATGGTTACCAACAATTAGCCTACTTTTGCCCCTTAAATTTTACACCCTTGAAACGATTTCAATTTATAGATAAGTCCACAGGCGGCAGTGTTAAAAACGATCTTCTTTCTGGTATTACGGTTGCCTTGGCGTTGGTGCCCGAAGCCGTAGCCTTTGCTTTTGTGGCTGGCGTATCGCCTGTTGTTGGACTTTATGGCGCTTTTATGATGGGCCTTATTACGGCTGTTTTTGGTGGTCGTCCGGGGATGATATCTGGCGCAACTGGTGCCATGGCTGTGGTCATGGTACACTTGGTCAGCGAGGGAAATGCCCTTGGGAGTAGCGATACCGCAGGCCTACAGTTCTTATTTGTTACGCTTATTTTGGCCGGATTGATTCAAGTAGCCGCAGGGGTATTGCGCCTCGGAAAGTTTGTACGTATGATTCCCAACTCGGTCATGATGGGCTTTGTAAACGGACTGGCGATTGTTATTTTCTTGTCTCAGCTGGGCATGTTTAAAAGCCAAGGGGAGTGGCTCTCTGGATCGGCTCTTTCCACGATGATTGGACTGGTAGTTTTGACGATGGCTATCATGGTTGGCCTACCGTATCTTACTAAAAAAGTTCCCGCAGCCCTTACAGCCATTGTGGTGGTTTCTCTATTGGTCATTTTTGGCAATTTAGAAACTGAAACTGTTCGCTCATTTGTAGTTGCCAATGGTGGCACCGGAATACAGGCGGGCTTTCCGAGCTTCAATGTGCCGATTATTGCGTTTTCGCTGGACACCCTTTTCTTTATTTTACCGTATGCCTGTATTCTTGCAGCCATTGGCCTGATTGAATCTTTGATGACCTTAAACCTTATCGATGAGCTCACAGACTCCCACGGCAGTGGAAATCGAGAATGTGCCGCACAGGGCTTTGGCAATATTGTAAATGGATTCTTTGGTGGCATGGGCGGTTGCGCCATGATTGGGCAAAGCATCATCAACATCAAATCTGGAGGGCGAGGACGGTTGTCAGGCATTACAGCAGCATTGGCGCTGCTAGGCTTTATTTTGTTCGGGGCTAGCTATATAGAGCAGGTACCCATTGCAGCCTTGGTAGGCGTTATGTTTATGGTAGTCTTTGGCACCTTTGCTTGGAGTTCGTTTCAGGTGTGGAACAAGGTTCCTAAATCGGATGTAATTGTCATTGTATTGGTTACATCGCTTACTGTTATTTTCGATTTGGCTATTGCTGTGTTGGCTGGGGTTGTGGTGTCTTCTTTGGTTTTTGCTTGGGAAAATGCCAAGCGTATCCGGGCACGCAAACACCTAGACGAACACGGGGTTAAGCATTATGAAATATACGGGCCTTTGTTCTTTGGTTCTATAGAGTTGTTTAACAGCAAATTTGATGTACAAAACGATCCAGATGAGGTTGTAATTGATTTTAAGGATTCGCGTATTGTAGATCAGTCCGCCATTGAGTGTGTGAATAAACTAACGGAGCGCTACTTGAAAAAGGGGAAGAACATTCACTTACGCCATTTGTCTTCGGATTGTGTGAAGCTGATTGAGAAGGCTGAAAAGATTTGTGATGTAAACATCTTGGAAGACCCAGACTATTTTGTGGCGATTGACAACTTTAGACGCGCGCAAACGAATTTAACCAAAGCATAACTAAAAAAACCCCGCCATTTGGCGGGGTTTTGTTGTAAACGTGAAATTAAGTATGGTTGGTTACTTTACCAATTTCGTGTTTAGTTCTTGTTCACCGGCCTTAACCGTTACCAAGTACATGCCTTTGTTTAGGCTGCTTACGTCTAAACTAAATTCAGCTGCATTTGGTGTAGCACGCATCACTTCGCGACCTGTAAGGTCAAAGATAGTTAGGCTGTCAACCACATCACCTGCACTTACGTTAAGTGTGTTTTCAACAGGGTTGGGGTAGACATTTACATTGCTTTCTATATCATTGATAGAAGCAGTTGCTGATCTGTAAAAATAAACGTTATCAATATAAATTGTAGCAGGATGAGTTGCATTTGCTGCTGATAAAGTTATAATAAGCTGCGCCAATTCCGCACGTGAAAAATCACCATTACCGATACCAGTTAATGCTTCAATTTCAATATCCCTAGATTTCCATGTACCGACTTCTGGCCCGCCGTTATTATCTTGGAAGGATGAGGTTTGGCTAGTCCCACCAGCATGGTTTGACCATTTTGTGGTCATTGTTTGCCCAGTCAAAAGATCCCCGGCCATCCAATAATCAATGTGGAAATGAGTCATTTCAGAGGCATCAATTTTTGCTCCTAAATTTGCACCAAGATAATCTCCATCAGCAAGTTCAACTTTCAAAACAACGTTACCAGCTATGGTCTCATCTGCAAAAGTGGCTTTATCCCAATCTGTATTATTTAATCCGATAGCAGTTCCATATGCTTCCCCATAAACAGAAATTACATCCCACGAATTTCTGCTAGTAGGAGTTGGTGGCACATCTGTTGGCTCATCTGGTATAAAATCTGCGTTTGGTGTTACCGTAACACCACCTAAGAAAGTTTCACCTGTAGGATTGGCGTTTAGACCTCTAACTGAAAAACCATATTGAACAATATCAGCACTATTAATACCTGAAGCTTTAACTTCGAAACTTGTACCATCTGCACCTAACTCCACAGTCTTATTTATTACTGTCTCAAATGAAGTAGCATTAATTGTTTTAATAAAAGCAACTACAGTATATTCTTGGGTATATATGTCATTAATTTCAACATTCCCCACAAACTTAAGTGCACCATCAGTAAACTCACCTGCAGCGTACTCAACAAATGAATTGCCTTCTAAAAACTTGTTCCCTTTTCCATTCCCATCAAGCCAGTAAGCTTGAGCTGCCGCGTCTCCATTTTCATTATCAGCATAAAGACTAAAGTTTGGTTGCAGTTTAATGGCTCCATTTGGATAGGTATTGTCGCCAGCAGCAGTAATTGTTGTTTTAACAAGATTGATATTTTCCCATGGTTGGCCAGCAATATAATCTCCTTGAGCTCCATTGTTGTTATTAAACCAAGAAATAAAACCTTTCCAAGTTTGAGAAACATCTACCGTTAAAGTTGTATAATCAGGCTCTCCAAAGCCTGAAATAAATGGCGTTACCACCACATTTCCAAGTGCCGCTTCATTGGCTGGGTTAGCATTAATGCCTTCTACAATAAAACCATATTGTACGATATGGGCTGCGTCAATTCCAGAAGCTGAAACAGCAAAAGATGATCCAGCTGCACCAAGGGCTACTGTTTCAAAAATAACAGTAGCATAGCCGGCCGCCGGATCTAATGTTTTGATAAATGCTACTGCTGAGTAAGCATTGTCAAGTGTGTTTGCACTAACTGTACCCACAAAACTCAGGGAAGTATCGTTAAGAGTACCAGCAGCGTATTCTATCTTAGAAATTGCTTCCATCCATTTGTTTCCGCCTCCACTTCCATCAGTCCAATATGCCTGAGCATTGGCATCACCGTTTACATTATCAGCGTAAGCGTTGAAGTTGGGCTGTAGCGTTACAGCACCGTTAGGATAAGTAGCATCGTCAACAGAAGTTAATGTTGTTTTTAGTTTTGCTAAATCCCAAGTACCACCTCCAACACTTGCACCTTTAGAACCATTGTCGTTTTCAAACCAATTCATGTAAGCAGTCCAAGCTCCTTCCGAATTTACGGTTGATACAGTTTGTGCATTTATATTTGAAAACACAAATAAAAATGCAGTTAATAAAAAATATAGTTGTTTCATAATTTTTGATTTGTTCAAATATATACTTGCATTTTATTGAAATGAAAAATAATATCTATACAATATGTATACATCATAAAATATACCCACTGGAAATGCGAATATGTAAAAAAAGCAGGTTTATATGGGAAGAATCGCGTCTTTGGAACGCATATTTAAGGCTATTTGAAGCGGGTATACAACATACTTATGCGCTTGGCCAACGCTACATCAAGCGTAGTGACAGCACTTTGATCGTGGGTACGTAACGAAATCATAATTGTATTATAGCTGTTGTGCCAGTCCGGATGGTGGCCTAATTTTTCAGCCACGTCAGCAACCTTTGACATAAAATCAAAAGCGGTTTTAAAGTCTTTAAAAACCAATTCGGTTTTAATGCATCCTGCATCCCATTGCCAATCGGCAGCTTCTGTGCCAAGAGCCTTAACAATACTTGCTTCTGTGTACTGTGTCATTACACCTCGCAGCTCATGTCTGCTCCGCAACATTGCGGCGATTTGATTTTACCTTCGCAAGAAGGGCATTGGGAAATCTGTACCTCACTGCCATCCTCAAGAGATAAATGACCGTTTTCTAAAGGTCTGTCGCATTTCGCACAAGATGCGTTAACCGACATGCCACATTGATTGCATGCATACGTAGCCATAAGCGTTGTTTTTTTAAAGATACAATTTTATGACTACATCATCTAACCAAAATATATGGTAAATTTGTACGCCTATGAAAAAGATTATAATTATCGGATCCGGATTCTCTTCCTTATCTGCTGCTTGCTATTTGGCAAAAAAAGGATACCAAGTGCAAGTCTTAGAAAAAAACGACTCGCTTGGCGGACGCGCACGTCAGTTTAAAAAAGACGGCTTCACGTTTGACATGGGCCCATCTTGGTATTGGATGCCCGATGTCTTTGAGTCGTTCTTTAATGACTTCGGCAAACAAGTGTCTGACTACTACACCCTCGATCGCCTATCACCGGGTTACCAAGTTGTTTTTGGCAAAGACGATGTCTTTCCTGTGGAGGACAGCATCGCCAAAATTGCAGCCCGTTTTGATGAAATTGAAGCTGGCAGCGGCGTCAAACTAACACGATTTTTAGAAAAAGCACGAAACAACTACGACATAGCCGTTAAGGATTTGGTATATCGCCCTGGCGTATCGCCCTTAGAGTTGGTTACCCCTCAAACCGTTAAAAAAGTAGGCTTATTTTTTACAAACATCAGAACTCAAGTAGAAAAGCAATTCAAGAATCAGAAACTACGTTCTTTGTTGCAATTCCCCGTTTTGTTTTTGGGCGCTAAACCCGAAAGTACTCCTGCCTTTTACAATTTTATGAATTATGCCGATTTTGGCCTGGGCACTTGGCATCCCAAAGGCGGTATGTACCAAATTGTGGACGCCATGGTAAGCTTGGGGAAATCGCTAGGGGTTACCTACCATACCGATCACGGTGTAGCTGAAATTTTACTTAACAACGGCAAGGCCTGTGGCGTTCGCGCTGGCAATAAAACCATTGAAGCGGATATTGTCATCTCTGGAGCAGACTACCACCATACCGAAACCTTATTACCCAAAGAAAAGCGTGCCTATAGCGAGGCCTATTGGGACAAAAAAACTTTTGCACCCTCTTCCTTGCTGTTTTACATAGGACTGGATAAAAAACTGGATGCTTTGGCGCATCATAACCTCTTTTTTGATGTGGATTTTGATGCCCATGCTGAGAGTATTTATGACACCCCTGAATGGCCAGACGACCCTTTGTTCTATGTCAACCTGCCATCACAGAGCGACCCTTTGATGGCGCCCGAAGGAAAAGAAGCTTGCTTTATTTTGATTCCCATAGCTCCCAATTTGGAGGACACCCCCGAGCTAAGAGAAAAGTACTTTAGCATGGTGCTTAACCGCATGGAGCAATTAACAGATACCGATATCAAGCCACATATATTATTCAATGAATCGTTTTGTGTCAAGGAATTTAAAGAGGTCTACAATTCTTACAAAGGGAATGCCTATGGAATGGCCAACACCTTATTGCAAACCGCATTTTTACGACCTAAAATGAAGAGCAAAACAGTTGAAGGCTTGTATTTCACTGGGCAACTTACCGTTCCTGGACCGGGCGTTCCCCCTGCCTTGATTTCAGGAAAAATTGTAGCGAATTTTATAAATTAAGCATGAATACAGTCTTGCACACTTCAGATTCCCGAGGCAGTGCCGACCACGGCTGGCTTCAGGCCAAACACAGTTTTAGTTTTGCTGGCTGGTTTAATCCCGAGCGCATACAGTTTGGCGCACTCCGTGTGCTTAATGACGATACCATTCAAGGCGGAATGGGTTTTGGTACCCATCCGCACGACAATATGGAAATCATCACCATTCCCCTGCGGGGCGATTTGGAACACAAAGACAGCATGGGTAATGCGGAAGTGATTCGCCAAGGAGAGATACAAGTCATGAGTGCTGGCACAGGAGTGTATCACTCCGAATACAACAAAAATGCAGACAAGGAAATTAGCTTGTTACAACTTTGGATTTTTCCAAACAAACGCGACGTAGCACCACGCTACGATCAAATTCCTATAGAAAGTCTGCATAAAAAAAACGAACCTTTTCAGATCTTATCCCCGTATCCCGAGGATCAAGGCGTTTGGATACATCAAAATGCCTGGTTTCATATGCTTGATTTGGAGGCAGAAAATGCAACGTATTATGAACTAAAATCGGAAGGTAACGGCGTTTATGCCTTTGTCATTGAGGGTGAGGTTGAAATAGGAGAGCAGATACTTGCAACACGAGACGCGCTAGGAATTACAGAAACCGCTACCTTTGAAATTACCGCTCACCAAGACGCCCAAATGTTGATTATTGAAGTACCCATGGTAGTGGACTAAAACGCACCAAATGAAAAAGCAAAACTTTAGAGTTTTTGGCATGACTTGCTCAGGCTGTGAAGCAGCTGTTGTTACGGCTGCGCTTCAAATAGAAGGGTTATCCAAGGCAGTAGCCAATCACAAAGAAGACCTACTAACAATATGGACCCAAACACCCGTTTCAGCAACAGCACTTGAAGCCAAGTTGCCAAAAAAATATGCACTTACAACGGATACAGCACAAGAGCCTTCAAAGCTTAAACAGCTTTTCCCTCTTTTTCTGATTTTTGGATTTATTATTGACGCAACCGTTTTGATTCACTGGTCTGAATGGAACACAACTGCCATGATGCATGATTTTATGGGCATGTTCTTTATGGTATTTTCATTTTTCAAGTTGCTGGATTTAAAAGGATTTCAAGCCAGTTTTAAAATGTATGACCCCATGGCTGCTGTATGGCCAGCTTATGGCTTGATTTATCCCTTTTTGGAGCTTGCTTTGGGAGTATGCTATATCCGGGATTTTGTTCCCGATGGAGTTTTGTGGATAAACATTATTGTTTTAGGCATCACCACTGTGGGTGTCGTTAAAACGCTGCTAAAAAAGCGCAGCATTCAATGTGCTTGCTTGGGGAGTGTATTAAATCTGCCCATGACCGAAGCCACCTTTATCGAAAATGCCATCATGATTGTTATGGCTGCTAGCTTGCTACTATAATTGCCTAAGGAATATTTCCAAGGCTTCATTAAAAGCAGCTAGATGCGTTACTTCAGTAATACCTGTCTCGTCGTCAAAGGTTTCCTTATATGAGGGCAGTGCAAAGCATGGAATATTTGGCATATCTCTAGAGAGGCGCAAATGCGCAAGCTCTAAAACAGTTTTAGCACCGCGCACACCTGTTGAAGTGGATAGTAAAAATAGGGGCTTCCCACACCAAATGGGTTTTTCGAGTCTTGAAATCCAGTCAAAAATATTTTTAAAAGCAGTGGTATAGGCCCCATTGTGCTCCGCAAACGAAATGATGATGCCATCGCTTGCTTGCAGTGCAGCCTTAAAAGCGTGCGCCTGCTTGGGGATTCCCTCTTTCTCACGATCGGTGCTGTAGAGTGGCATTTCATAATCGTTTAAGTCCAACAAATTAATGTGTGCATTGGGAACTTGCTTGGCAGCAAAGTGTGCCAACTTACGGTTGATGGAGTTTTTGCTTGAGCTTGCGCCAAAGGCAACAATATTAGGCATAGCTTATTTTTTTTACGAAGATAGACATTGCGTCTTACATGAATCAGACAAGGACTATTGAATCGAAACTTTGGCTAAAAAAGCAGGGAATTTTCGTGTTTGCTCTGATGTAATCCAAAACGTTTTGGAATCTATAATACTAATGGCTTCAACTTGGGCACCCTTAAAGCCAAGGTCGTATTGATTGATCTTTGCCGAGTCAACTGAAGACAAGTTGAAGTTATAAATTACATATACGTACTGATTCTTGTCTCTGTGGTAGCCGGTAAGTGCCAGGGTTTTATACTCCTGATGATAATCAGCTCCCGTTATGAGCGATCCAACGGGTAAAGACCCTATTTTTAATGCCGCTTCTGAGGTTGGTGAAATCACATAAATTTCGGTAGTAAGCGTACGCCTGTTCTTGGTAAACACCACCATTTTATTGGCTATAAACACCAGGCCTTCGGCATCAAAAGGAGTGGATTGTTGAAAGTCAAAATAATCTTGTTCGGGATAGTGAAAAGGTATGGAGTCTAGCATCAGGGCTTTGCCTTTTGAAAGCTCCATTTCAAGAAGATTTAGGTTTTTTCTCGTGCCAAAGTTGTTTCCCATATCTGCAACAATCAGCTTTCCGTTTGCAACTGCCAAGTCTTCCCAGTCAACATTGGTATTGGTAGTAGTCCTTTTGTCTAGGAGTTTCCCTTTGGTGCTTATGGCATATAAGGCGGCCTCATTTCCAGAATCGTTCAGTGTCCAAAGGGTATCATTGTGCATGACTAGCCCAGAAGTTTCTTCCAGTATATCGGGGAGGTCGTACTTTTCAAGTATGGTTTGAGCAGTTGAAAAGGTGCAAATAAGCAACAACGACAGAGCTTTGAAGCGCAAAAGTTTCATCAGATTATTTTTAACAAATATAAAACTCTAAATACACCCCAGCATTGATTTTTACATCCCTAGTATAATTTGTGTCATTAACCTTATATTTAACCCATGGGGCAACAGGTTGTATTAAGTTTTTTTTCTTACCGGAAAAATAAATTTTGGGCATTTACCCAAATGCAACGTGCCATTCCTAAATTACAGCAGCAATCGGGCTTGCAGTTTTTCAGAACCCTAGGTACAGGCGCAGGCTTGGGTTTTAGTCTGTGGCCTGACTTTTCGACCTATGCATTGCTAACCGTTTGGGAATCTGAAGCAGCTGCTACAGCCTTTTTAAAGACCAGCCCCTTAATGGAAAGCTATCTTTCCAAATCAGTATCCCAAAAGCATTTTCAGCTACACCCTTTGCAAAGCCATGGCCTCTGGGGTAAAACGAATCCGTTTGAGCCATCACAAAGGCCATTAGCGCCTGATGAAAAAATAGGTATTATTACAAGAGCTACGCTACGCCCGAGCCGACTGCTGGAATTTTGGCGTGCCGTTCCTGCAGCTTCCCACGCCATTCAGCAAGCCAAAGGTGTATTATGGTATAAAGGTATTGGTGAGTGGCCCTTGGTTCAACAGGCAACATTTAGTCTTTGGAATAGCCTGGAGGAAGTAAAAGACTTTGCTTACAAAAGCACCCATCATGCTGCGATTGTCAAAAAAACACGCAAGCGAAATTGGTATAAAGAAGATTTATTTGCGCGCTTTGCTGTGCGTCCACTACATTTGAAAGATGACTAAAGCAATTGTTATTGGTGCTGGCATTGGCGGATTGGCAACAGCCATCCGTTTGGCTAAAAAAGGATATGCCGTTGAGGTCTTTGAAGCAAATGACTATGTGGGCGGTAAGCTATCCACCTTTACCCTTGGCGATTACCGCTTTGATGCGGGGCCGTCGTTGTTTACCATGCCCCAGTTTGTTGATGATTTATTTACGCTTTGCGGTGAAAACCCGACAGATTTTTTCCAATACAACAGAAAAGAAGTTGCCTGCCATTATTTTTGGGAAGATGGCAAACGCCTCACAGCCTATGGCGACAGGGAACGCTTTGTAAAAGAAGTGGAAGCTGAGCTTGCTGTTCCGGCCGCTACCCTTAAGCGCTATTTGACTAGAGCAAAAAAGAAATTTGACCGCACACGAACCTTGTTTTTGGAAAGCTCACTACACAAATGGCAAACCTACTTGCGCAAGGAAACCCTCATAGGGATTGCCAATTACTTTTCATTTGAAATAGACACTTCCTTAAATGATGTAAATACACGCCAGCTCAAAGAACCCCATTTGGTGCAATTCTACAATCGCTTTGCTACCTACAACGGATCAAATCCGTATAAAACGCCCGGGATGATGACACTGGTGCAGCATCTAGAACAGCACTATGGCACCTATATTCCCAAAAAAGGCATGGGTGAGATCACTGCTTCGTTATATGCCCTTGCCAAACGCATGGGGGTTGGCTTTCACTTAAGCAGCCCTGTGACTGAAATCTTGGTTGAAAATAAAAAAGCGGTTGGCGTATGCGTCAAAGAGGCAAAACACCTTGCTGATTTGGTGGTATCTAATATGGACGTAGTGCCTACATACAGGAAGCTACTTCCAAATCAAACACAACCTGAAAAAGTTCTTTCACAAGAGCGATCAAGTTCTGCAGTTATTTTCTATTGGGGCGTAGGGAAGTCTTTTTCACAACTCGACCTTCACAACATCTTTTTTTCAGATGACTATGCCGCAGAGTTTGCAGCCATATTTAACACCAAAACGCTTTATCACGACCCCACGATATATGTTAACATCACGAGCAAAGACGTCCCTGCAGATGCCCCTGAAGGCAAAGAAAACTGGTTTGTAATGATAAATGCACCCCATGACACAGGGCAAGACTGGAAGGCTATAGCCGAACAGCTGCGTGAATGGGTTTTTGCTAAACTAAACCGAAACTTGGAGACCGACATTGCCCCTCTAATTGAAGAAGAATGGGTAATGACCCCTGATATTATTGCACAACGCACCCAATCCTATTTGGGTGCCTTGTACGGGGCTTCTTCAAATGATAAAATGGCTGCTTTCTTAAGACATCCAAATTTCTCTCGTGAAATTTCAAACATGTATTTTTGTGGGGGGAGTGTACATCCAGGAGGAGGGATTCCCTTATGTTTGTTGTCAGCAAAAATTGTAAGCGATTTAATTCCAGCGCCATGAAAGACTACCTAATTCCGGTAACAAGTACTGCCAAAATATCGGTTGGCCTTATTTGGCTGTTCCATATTTCGGGGCTTTGTGGTATTTTGTTTATTGATAGGGAACTGTTTTTAGAAACGACGCCAATAAACCTTTTTGTCACCTTTATCATGCTGTTTGTTAACCAACCACAAATGGACAAGGGCGTGGCTTTAGCTGCGGGCTTTGCTTTTGTTATGGGTTTTGCTGTGGAATTTTTGGGCGTGAATTACGGGCTTATTTTTGGGGAGTATGCCTATGGGAATAATTTAGGTCTAAAAATAGGCGGTGTTCCATTATTGATTGGTGCCAATTGGGTTATGCTCACTTTTATAACGGGAGCTGTTGCTGCACTATTTTTTGACAGATCTCCTTTAAAAGCTGCAGTTTTTGGCGCATTCCTTATGGTACTTATAGATTTGGTTATTGAGCCTGTAGCGCCAAAGTTTGATTTTTGGGAATTTGCAGATGTAACAGCCCCTCTTTCAAATTATATTGGCTGGTTTTTAGTAGCCTTCCCCATACAGTGGATTTATCAAACGCAAGTAAAAATTAAAGACCGCGTGTTTTCATTTCACTTGGTTTTAGTTCAATTTTTCTTTTTTGGCGCATTTAGCCTTATTCAATTAGCCTCGTAGTTCAACGGATAGAATAGAAGTTTCCTAAACTTTAGATCCAGGTTCGATTCCTGGCGAGGCTACTTGTTGCCTTGACAGTAGTGCTTTGGCACTAATGCGTAGCATTGAAGTGTATAGACTTTGGATAGTTCTTATCTAATATATTATCAGATGATTAACGTTAGGGTATTGCCATCAAGGTTAGGGTTATAGCAAGTTAGTGCTGAACTACAATTATCATCATATTCTCTGCCGTGGTTAGCACCTGTTCTTGAACATTTGAATTTATTATTGTTATACGTCCAGTCAGTGTGTCCTTGATGTGGACAAATATTGGTATAGGCCTGAATTTCAGTTGAAGATATACGTAATAATAAGGCAGGAATACCTATGCTTTTCCCGTTCATCCACCCGCCTGTACTGCTTATTTGACTAAAGTTGCTATCAGTCAAATCAATGGTATAGGTGTTCCCGCTTTTCGTGTATCCAGAATTTGTTCCTGTTGAATTGTCTGGGTTTGTACTTGCAACATCATCGTCTCCACTACTACAAGCCTCTAGGAAACTCAAGCCAAAAAAGGCAAAGGCAACAGTAGGGCATACTTTTTTTAAAAAATGTCTTCTGCTTTTCATGTTTTTTTATTTTAAATATAGCTAATATATTTTTAAATGGCATATGCCAACTTTACCTGTAAGTATTCAAAGGGACATATTCATAATCAAACAAATTATATACATTTGTATCTACATTTAATTTTTGTCCTTGAAACAAATCGTATCTAAAATACTGACAATAAGCATTTTATGTGCTTTTTTATCTAATGCGCAATATCATCCACCTATACAGAACTTCACGCCAGAGTTGTATGAGGCTGGTAACCAGAACTGGAATATAAGCAAGGATGCTACTAACAGGACGTATGTAGCCAATAACTTTGGACTGCTTGAATTTGATGGTATACGCTGGACATTATACCCTACCCCAGACGGTTCTATAATGCGCTCTGCATTTGTTAAAAACAACATTGTTTATACAGGAGCATATATGGATTTTGGCTATTGGCTCCGTAATGAAGAAGGTACACTAGCATATACCTCACTAGCAGAGACCGTTGGTTTTCAAACCATAGAAGATGAACAGTTTTGGAATATTTTTAGTCACAAACAGTATATCCTTTTTCAATCCCTTAGCCGTTTGGTGATCTATAACCAACAATCCAACACTCTCGAAACCTATAATTCTGAATACGGAATCTTATTCGCTTTTGCCAATGACGAGGAAATTTATTTTCAAGACAATAATCGTACGCTTTTTAAAATAGAAAACGAGAAGAGTTCGCTGCACCTCTCCGCTACTGAGCTAAATCAAAATCAAGTTGTAGGTATTGTGAACAGTTCTGTAGGCCAACTAATCGTCACAAGAGAGAATGGCTTATTTATTAATGGGAGAGCGCTCAAATCCATCCAACCCAACTTAAGTAAAAATCTAGCCAAAGACGTAGTGTATAGTTTTACTCAAGCTGCTAACGGCCAACTTGTTCTGGGAACGGTTAAAAATGGAGTATATATACTTTCAGAAAGCGGTGCGTTGGTGCATCATATCAATGTTGATAACGGACTTAATAACGATACGGTTTTATCCGTATTTTCTGAAAACAGGGGTGTTTGGTTGGGGTTAGATGACGGCCTAGCGTTTGTAAAACTTGATTCACCCATCCAACAGTATAATTTTAGACAAGAAGCCATAGGTTCAGTATACACGACCATTGTTTTTAATCAATATTTGTATGTAGGCACCAACCAAGGATTGTTTTATAGAAGATACGATGTTGACGAACCTCTTAAGCCCATAGCTGGACTTGAGGGTCAGGTGTGGACGTTGCAAGGCATCGGAAATAAGCTTTTTTGTGGCCACGACCGAGGCGCTTTTCTAGTGAATGAAAATAGGGCAAAGCAGCTTTATGCCAAGTCAGGTATGTGGACGTTTAAGCAGATAAGTGATGAACTTTTGCTTGCTGGTGCTTATGATGGCTTACATGTTTTTAGTAACAAATCAAATACGTGGGCCTATCAAAATCACCTCAAAGATTTCAGTATATCTTCTCGTTATTTTGAGATGTTAAATGACACCCATTTGCTTGTAAGTCATGAGTATAAGGGAATATATAAACTGACAATGGATGAAGCCAAAACTGCCATAGTTGAAGTTGAACAAATTCCAAATGTACCCAAGAGCTCTTTCAGTAGTTTAAGGTTTTTTGAAGACGACATTTACTACTTTTCAAAAGAGGGGTTTTATACCTATGACAATGCTTCCAATAATTTAGTAAAGAACGACGCCATTTCACAGCTTTTTGATGAGGATAACTTCACTACGGCTAAAATGGTTGTTGACAGAAATGAATACTTATGGTTATTTGGGCGCAACAATATTTATCAATTAAAGAAAGCAGCGCTTGCCAACGACCTTTTGGTTCGTAAATTTCCAATTGCGTATGATACACGAAAGACCATAACGGGCTTTGAAAACCTAAGCCGAGTTAAAAATGACATTTACCACCTTGGAACATCAAGAGGATTTTTCAGGCTAGACATTTCAAAAATTAAAGCTGTAACACCTGAAATTGGATTAAGTACACTAGTAGCAAATAACAAAAAAGGGGACTCCCAATTTTTGAATTTGTCCGAGGAAGTGAGTATTGATTACGACTTCAATACAATAACGGCTTCACTCTATTTTACCAATAACACAATTTTAGACTTGCCACGTTTTCAATACAAGCTCGAAGGTTATAGTGAAAGCTGGTCTCCTTGGACAGAAGATGCAACCATCACATTTAGCAATTTGAAATTCGGTACATATAACTTATCGGTACGTGCCATGCTTAACGATGTTGTTAGCGAGAAAACCTTTAATATTCCTTTTAACATAAACCGACCATATTATTTTTCAAATATTGCCTTGTTGGTGTATTTCATTTTTATGATTGGTATTTTTCTAGCGATAAACAACAGGTATACACACTATTATAGGCGGGAGCAAGAAAAACTTATAAAAGAGAACAAACGTAAGATTGACATGATGCAGTTTAAGCAAAACGAAGAGATCATGCGCATCAAAAACGAGCAGTTGGAGGATAATATTGATAAGAAAAACAAGGAACTTGCGATATCAACAATGGCATTCATCAAGAAAAATCAGTTCATGAACTCCTTGTTAATCGATTTGGAACCTGCTGCTACTGATCCAACGGTGTCAAGAGTGTTGCGAACCATCAAACGCTCTTTAAAAAACGATGATGATTGGGAGTTTTTTGAGCAGGCTTTTGACAATGCAGATAAAGACTTTTTAAAAAGGCTAAAACAAAAGCATGAGGCGCTGACGAACCACGATTTAAAACTTTGCGCCTATTTACGTTTAAATTTATCTTCTAAAGAAATTTCTCCATTACTTAGCATATCTGTTAAGAGTGTAGATATAAAGCGCTACCGTTTGCGAAAAAAAATGGATTTGGAGCATAATCAAAACCTTACAGAATACATTCTTTCACTGTAGTTCAATACCGATGGAAGCTTTGAAAATGTGCTTGGAACAGAATCGTGGATTGAGGCCTGGCAAGGCGTAGCAGCAGACGGCTGTGCGGCTCCAGTGTTTCCACATGACGGTACTGCATCCGCCACATACGAATACAATGAAGCTGCCGGAAGCATTAAGCTTACAGGCAAGGGTGCTTACCTTGGATTGCTAAAAGCTTATAATCTTGGAGAACTTACTACACCAGGGGATGCGCCAGATGAAATTACCTACGAGGCTGCACTTTCTAGCGATGGCAATACACTTGAAATTGACATCAAAGTCAATGATGGTAATAATGCCCATTGGTCCTTTAAATTTGTTAAACAATAAGAACATTGTAAATACCCTGCGAACAGTTGTACAATGTTGGCAGGGCATTTTATTTTTTTAAGTAAACACAACTGTTTCAAAACCATAAGTTTATGAAACATCGCCTATATTGTCATACTGATAATTTTAAACCCTTTTTTTTAAATTGTATATACGTTGTATAGATACTTTTTTACAATCTAGCAATACAATATTGATACATTTGACAAAACTCAGGTTAAAACTAAAAAGTACAGCTTATAAGCTTGAAAGAGCATTTAATACGTTTATCAAAACAACAAAAATCAACACATGAAAAACACCATTTTTAAACTAATTCTCTGCCTTGTTGCTTTCTCTGGAATTTCCCAGATGCACAATGTAGCAGTCAACCAAGGGGCCGATGGCACCACATTGGTTGTTAATGGAGAAGACTTTATGGTCAATGGTATGAATTGGGATTACTTCCCTATTGGTACCAACTACTCTTTCAGCTTGTGGAATCAGACAGATGATTTTATTATAGCCGCACTCGATGCTGAGATGGGATTGCTCAAAAACATGGGCGTAAATACCATTAGAACATACACAGGTATCCAGCCAAGATGGATTACTTATATCTATAAGAATTACGGGATACACACCATATTAAATCATTCTTTTGGGCGCTATGGCCTTACTATTGATGGCGCATGGGTTCCTGTAACGGATTATAGAGACGAAAAAGCACAAAAGTTTCTTATGTCTGAAGTTACTGCCCTTGCAAATGAATATAAGAACACCCCCGGGCTGCTCATGTTCTTGCTTGGAAACGAAAACAACTACGGGTTGTTTTGGGCAGGTGCTGAAACAGAAGACTTCCCAGACGAAGAGGATCAGCGTCGTGCTGTTGGTGAAAACCGTGGCCGTCCCATGTATAAACTTATGAACGATGCCGCTAAGGCAATAAAAGAAATCAATGAGGCATATCCAGTAGCCATTTGTAATGGAGATTTATTGTTCCTAGATATCATTGCGGAGGAATGTACGGATGTTGATATCTACGGTACCAACATGTATCGCGGTATTTCATTTGGAGACACTTTTGAGCGTGTCAAAAATGAATACGGCAAACCTGTACTATTCACAGAGTTTGGCTCGGATGCCTTTAACGCAATTTCCAATAAGGAAGACCAAAAGGCGCAAGCAACAATTATGGTTGGGCAATGGAAAGAAATTTATGCCAATGCTGCGGGTCTTGGAAATACTGGAAACTCCATTGGTGGATGTACTTTCCAGTTTAGTGATGGCTGGTGGAAGTTTGGACAAACAGACAACCTAGACGTACATGACAATAACGCTTCTTGGTCTAACGGTGGATATCCATTTGACTACAAACTAGGTCAAAACAACATGAACGAAGAGTGGTTTGGTATCTGTGCCAAGGGGCCTACTGATGCTCGCGGATTATACGACCTATATCCAAGAGCCGCGTATTATGCGCTCAAACAAGCACACACATTAAATCCATATAGCGAGGGTGTAGATGCTGATTTTGTGGACAGTCATTTTAATAGCATCCAAATAATTGATGCTATGTTACGCGCGAGAGGAGACAAAGCAGCTTTAGGTGGTGGTGAAAAAATTCGCTTGAGTACGCTTAGAGGTGAATTCACAGCATTCAATACGGGTGGTAGTTTGATAACCACACCAGAAACACCAGACCTTGAGAATGAAGCTTATCCCGATCAATTGGGCTTTGACCACATGGAGTCATACTTCGTTGGTGTTGAAGGTAACCCTGCACCTGGTATGCGTGCTAATGTTAATGTGAATATTTTGGGGAATGTTGCCAACAACCCAATAGATGAAATCTTCTATGAAAATAGAGGGAGAACACAAAAACTAACCACATCAGACGGAGTAGTTACGATTAACGATCCAAACCGTGTTCAAATTTACAATGCTGAATATGAGTGGAACGCTAAAAATTTCGATTTACGAGGATTTTATAGAACAGGACACTATCACTGGGCATATGAAGGAGATATATTTAATATGTATCCGCAGGCATATTACGGGCCTAACCTAGACATCTATAACGGTGAAATTTCAGGCGTTGAGATAGATGGTAAAGGTTCCTTGAATGGACTAAAGGCTGCTTTTGGACCACAACTTTGGTGGGGAGCAAACCCAACAGTGTTATTGAAATACCAGAAGAATCTACTTAAATGGACGGTTACAGGTCTTTACCATCGTGACTTAACTACAAATTTGGAATACGACAGCAGTGGTCTTCGTATACTAGATCCCAA
>Ga0228668_1000401_pt1 | contig 18898 bp, 15 predicted proteins | sample 82DmetaG_FD_182701 | JGI IMG/M metagenome (GOLD analysis project Ga0228668, IMG submission 182701) | Seawater microbial communities from Monterey Bay, California, United States - 82D | ecosystem: Environmental > Aquatic > Marine > Coastal | place: USA: California | collected 2016-10-10
TTTCTTCAATTTTATTAGGTTTTTTTTAACATAAACCATTGCTTTTTAAAAAAAAAGCAAGATATTTGGCGTAATTAATTCAAATTATAAAATATGAAGACAAAGTTCAAAGGAGTTTTGACGCTATTATTGGCGTTAATTGTGCAGGTATCATTTGCACAAGAAAAAACTGTCTCTGGTACAGTATCAGATAACACTGGAGGCCTTCCAGGTGTTAGTGTTATTATTAAAGGTACAAGTACTGGGGCTGAAACTGATTTCGATGGAAAATATTCTATTCGTGCAAAATCAGGCGATGTATTAGTTTTTAATTACCTAGGGTACAAGACTGTCGAGAAAACTGTTGGTTCTGCTAATGTTATCGATGTAACTCTTGAAGAGGGTGGTGAGGTCTTAGATGAAATCATCGTTACAGCTCAAGGTATTAAAAGAGAAAAAAAGGCATTAGGTTATGCCGTAAGTAAAGTTGATTCTGAGCAATTAGAACAACGTTCTGAAGGTGACATTGGTAGATTACTATCAGGTAAGGCTTCAGGGGTAAACATTCAAACACAGAGTGGTGTGTCTGGATCGGGAACAAGTATCTTAATTAGAGGTATGAGTTCATTTAGTGGTTCTAACCAACCATTATTTGTTGTTGATGGTGTTCCTTTTAGTAGTGACACAAATGCTCAAGGTAATTTTGTTGATGGAAACAACGGTTCAAGTCGTTTTTTAGATATTGACCCAAACAACATTGAGAGCGTAAACGTTTTAAAAGGTTTAGCAGCAGCAACTCTTTACGGAACACAAGGACGAAATGGGGTTATTTTAATAACTACCAAGAGTGGTTCTTCTGGACGTAGTGTTAAAAAACAAGAAATTACAGTAAGTTCTTCTGTATTCTTTAACGAGATTGCTTCTATGGCAGACTACCAAAATGATTATGGTGGTGGTTTTGATCAAGCATTCGGATGGTTCTTCAGTAACTGGGGACCTAAGTTTGAAAGAGATGGTCCTGGAGGATGGGGAAGCAGTAGTGCTTTCGATTCAGCAGGTACATTAGAACACCCTTATTCTACAGCTTCGACTGCAACGGGTATTCCTCAAGCTTTTCCAGAATTTGCTGGAGCAAGATATGAATGGAGACCTTACAACTCAGTTGGAGATTTCTTCAGAACAGGTGTTGTAAGAAGTAATAACATCAATATTCGTTCTTCATCAGAAGACGGAAAAATCAACTATAATATTAACTATGGTAGTTTAGATGATGAAGGTTTTACTCCAGGAAATTCTGTAGGTAGAAATACCTTAAGTATTGGTGGTAATGCTAAACTATCTAACAAATTTACTGTTAGTGGTACCATGAATTATGCAAGAACTAACTTTAAGTCACCTCCAGTAGCGGCAAGTTACGGAAGTAACGTAGGTGGTTCTAATGCATCTATATTTGGAAACTTATTCTATACTCCTAGGAGTGTTGATTTAATGGGTCTTCCATTTGAGAATCCTATCGATGGAAGTTCTACATACTACAGACAAAACAACAGTATTCAACACCCATTATGGACTGTGAAAAATGCAGGAAATACTCAGCTTACAAACAGAGTATTTGGTAATGCACTTCTTTCATATGCTTTAAATGACAACATTAACGTAAACTATAAATTTGGTTTTGACACTTACAGTGAAAATAACTCTAACTTTTCTAATAAAGGAGGAAAAACTGGTAGTGTAGCTAACCAATCTGGTGTTTATGAAACATGGAATAATACAAACACTATTAACAATCACAATTTAACTGTTTCAGGAAATTATGATCTTTCCGATGATTTAAACTTAGGTTTTACAGTTGGTTTTGATAGTAGAAGTGATATTTTTGATAGAAGTGGTGTTTCTAGTACTGGACAACAGGTATTCGGGGTGTTAAGACACTTCAATTTTGCTGTACAGGATGAAATTCAAGCTTTTCAAAGAAGAAATATTCTTGGAGCATATGGATCAGCAGTACTTGGATATAAAGAAACTGCTTACTTAACGGTACAATCACGTACAGATTGGGTTTCTAACTTATCTTCAGAAAACAGATCAGTTTCATACCCATCTGCAAGTGTTTCTTTCCTTCCTTCAAAAGCATTTGAATTTATTCAAGATAGTGATTTTGTAAATTTCTTAAAAGTAAGAGCAAGTTATGGATCTTCAGCAAGTTTTGCTTCTGGATATCCAGTTTCTACAACTTTGAGTTTAAACACTCAAGCATTCAATACGGATGAAGGTGTAGATATTGTTACAAATTCAACTAGTAGCTTTTTAGGAAACCCAGATTTAAAACCAGAAACTATTAATGAGATAGAGTTTGGTTTAGAAGGAAATTTCCTAGATAACCGTTTAACTGTAGACTTTTCTATCTACAGAAGAATCACTAATGATTTAAGAGTTAACAGACCACTTGATCCATCGACTGGTTATGATAACACGCTAACAAATGTTGGTGAGATTCAAAATGATGGTATAGAATTAGATTTAGGTATTGACATTATCAGAAATGAAGGAAATGGATTAAACTGGAATACAAACTTCAACTACTCTAGTAGTGAAGCTATAGTTACAGATTTAGGATTAGATACTGACATTGTTGTATTTGCTGGTTTTTCTAACAGAGGTAATGCAGCTATAGTAGGAGAATCTTTAGGAACCATGATTGGTTCTGCAATTGATAGAGATGACAATGGAAACTTTAAAGTAAATGGATCTGGTAGTTATGTAATTAAAAATGGAAACAACATCATTGGAGACGCAAATCCTGATTTCCTTTTAAATATGTCTAATCAAATTTCTTTTAAGAACTTTAACTTAGGATTCTTGTTTAATTGGACTCAAGGAGGAGATATGTACTCTCAAACTGTCCAAACTTTATTGGGTAGAGGGGTTGTTAACCAAGCAGGAATTGATAGAGCTAACTCTTTTATTCTTCCAGGTGTTAACCCAGCAGGAGAAACAAATACTACGCAGATTAATAACTCTACATACTACTTCTCTAACGTATTATACGGACCAGATGAAATGGGAGTTTATGACGCAACTGTATTTAGATTACAAGAACTTTCCTTAGGGTACTCTCTTCCTAGCAATATGTTAGAAAAGACTCCTTTTGGATCACTAAGTGTTACTTTTTCAGCTAACAACTTATGGTTTCACGCACCAAATATGCCAGAAAACACAAACTTTGATCCTAACGTAGCAGGATTAGGTGTTGGTAACGGTAGAGGTTTTGAATATTTAAACGGACCTAGTTCAAGAAGATATGGACTTTCTGTAAAAGCTTCTTTCTAAAAAATAAATAATTTATATTATGAGAAAAATAAACAATTTAATTAAAATGTTGGTCTTATGCGGGGGATTATTCTTTGCCTCGTGTGAAACAACAGAGCTGGATTTAACTGTAAATCCAAACGCTCTATCACCTGCTCAGGCTGATCCAGATTTCTATTTGAATGCAATTCAAATAAACTTTGCTTACTTGACTGAGAGTTTTGGATCTACTGCTGGTGCATTATCTAGAGTAGATTACATGAGTGGTAGAGATTATCAAAATGCATACGGACCATCTAGTTTTGACGGACGTTGGAGTTCTGCTTATCAAACAATTATGTTAGATATTGTAGAATTAAATAAAATCGCAGATGAAACTGGATTAAGTCACCATAAAGGAATGGGGCAATTAATTCAAGCTCATATCTTGATGACCTTAGTAGATTTCTTTGGAGATATTCCTTACACGGAAGCATTTCAAGGAGCAGCTAATTTAAATCCTGTTGCAGATTCTGGAGCTAGTGTTTACGCTGTAGCTATCGGTTTATTAGATAGTGCAATTGCTAACTTTAATGGAGATGCATTAGGTGAACCTGCTTTAGATATGTACTATGGTGGAGATTGGGCTGCTTGGACAAAAGCTGCTAACACAATGAAGATGAAAGCATATATGGCTACTAGATTAGTAGACGGAAGTGCTGTATCTAATTTCAATGCAATTGTTGCTTCAGGGAACTATATTTCATCTAATGCAGATGATATGCAATTTCAATGGGGAACCAATGCTGTTCAACCAGATTCACGTCATCCAAGATATAGAAATAGTTACACTTCTACAGGAGGTGGTTCCTACATGTCTAACTCTCTAATGGATTACATGAGAGGTGGTCCTGATGGAGGTTATAGTGTTGGTGGTGGAACTTTTACAGCTGACCCACGAATCATGTTCTACTACAACAGACAAGCATCTTCTACACCTGGTATAGGAGGAGCAACTCCTGATGAGGAAGTATTAGAATGTGGTTTACAAAATGCTCCTGCACATTATGCTGGATATGTTTTTTGTGGAAACCCACAAGGATGGTGGGGTAGAGACCACGGAAATGACAATGGTATTCCACCAGATGGTTTCTTAAGAACATTAGCTGGATCTTATCCTGCAGGTGGTGCTCAAGATGACTGGACTTATGGTGGTTTTCAAGACGGAGACGGATTTGGAGGTAATGGAATTACACCAATAATGTTAGCTTCTTGGACAGACTTTATGATAGCTGAACTTGAGTTAGTTGGTGATAATGAGCCTGCTGCTAAAGCTGCTATGTTTAGAGGTATAGAAAAATCTATGACCAAAGTTATTTCATTCAAAACTCCTACAGATAGATTTACAGCTATCATGGATATTTACTTTGGAGGTTTAACTGCTGTGATTAACGGATTCTATGATAGAATTGATGAAGAATGGGACGATGCTACTGATAAAATGAATGTTTTAGGAATGCAGTATTTTGTTGCACAATACGGAAACGGATTAGATGCATACAATTTTTACAGAAGAACAGGATACCCAACAACGTTACAACCTAACATTGAGCCTAATCCAGGTGGATATATTCGTTCATTCTTTTACCCAGCAAGCCATGCTAACACGAATCAAAACATTACCCAGAAGGATGGTGTAACAGATCAAGTGTTTTGGGATACTAACCCAGGATCTCCTGGATTCCCAGTTGCTAATTAATAATTTAAAATAATAAAAGATGAAAAATCAATTAAATAAAATAGTATTATTATTACTTTCTGTTATTGTGATTAGCAGTTGTGAAAGTGAAGATAAAGCTATTGATCAAGTCTTTGACGGTGTTAGTTATGGCGCTGTTCTGAGAAAGTTAGAAATAACCTCTGGTAGTTACAATCTTTCAGATTTAAACTCAGCTTTTACAGTTGTTGTTGAAGAACAAGACGAAGAGTATGGAGCATTACTATCAGAAGTTGATGTATATGTATCTAAAGGGGGAAATGAGGCAATGGTATCAACTGTACCTGCAAGTGCTTTTTCTATTGGAGATAAAGGATTACCTGTAACCTCTATTTCTGTTACCTTAGGTGAAGCATTAACTGCTTTAGGATTAGGAAGTAATTATGGTGTAGGTGATGTGTTTGGAATTCGTTTGTCGCTTAAACTAACAGATGGTAGAGAATTCTCTGCGGCTTCTGCTAGTGGAAGTTTACAAGGTTCTTACTTCGCTTCTCCATTTTTCTATACATCTGCTATCTTATGTACTCCAAAACCAGGAGACTATGTAGTTGATATGCAAGATTCTTACGGAGATGGATGGCAAGGTGATGGTATCAAAGTAACATTTGATGGTGGACCAAGAGATGGTGAAGAAGTATTCATTGATATGTTAAGTTCTTATTCAGGAGGGCCAGCATGTTGTGGATGGACAGATTCTACAGACACCTTAACTGTTCCTGCGGGAACTGAAGGGTTTGCTTGGGAATATACAGGAGATTCTTACCCAGGTGAGGTTTCTTTCCAGATTTATGCTCCAGATGGTACGCAATTATTATCGGCAGCAAATCCAGCACCAGGTTCTTTAACAATTTTGAATTGTTTATAAATAGAATTTAAAACTAAATTTTAGTAATATACTATTTAGTATAAAATCTTAAAACCTTCCAAATTAATTTTTGGAAGGTTTTTTTGTTTACAATAAAATTAAAAAAACATCAAAATATAAAAACAACATTTAATTATAATACATTTGCAAGTATGAGTGAAAACACTACAATATTTGGGATTAGAGCAATTATAGAGGCAATTGACAGTGGATCTACAATAAATAAAGTATACCTTCAAAAAGGATTGCGAGGAAATTTATTTTTTGAACTAGAAACACTTATCAAAAAAGAGAAAATTACCACTAGTTTTGTTCCTGTAGAAAAACTTAATAGACTTTCTAAGAATAAAAACCATCAGGGAGCAGTTGCTCAAATATCTCCTGTTGAGTTTGCAGATTTAGAAAGTTTAATTGAAACAAGTTTTAATAAAACTACCACTCCCCTATTTTTGATATTAGATCAAATATCTGATGTTAGGAATTTTGGTGCCATCATTAGAACTGCAGAATGTACAGGAGTAAATGGCATTATCATTCAACAAAGCGGTAGTGCTCCAATAAATGCAGAAACCATTAAAACTTCTGCGGGTGCAGCTTTTAAAATCCCAATCTGTAGAATCAGCCATATTAAAGATGCTATTTATACGTTGCAAGCATATGAAGTTAAAACAGTTGCGGCAACTGAAAAAACTGAAAACCTTATTTACAAAATAGATTTTAGACAACCTATGGCAATAGTGATGGGGTCTGAACACAGAGGAGTAAATCCATCTGTATTGAAAATTGTAGATTTTAAAGCTAAACTTCCTTTGTTGGGTACTATAGATTCTTTGAACGTTTCTGTAGCTTGTGGTGCATTTCTTTATGAAACCATTCGTCAAAGAATATCTTAACTAAAAATTTATCTAATTTGTATCTTCTACTTGGGCCTCCTCCTCTTCTTTTGAGGGTGTAAAATTTCCATTTTCATCAAATAACAAATCAAATTCAGTCTCTGAAAATTGATATTGTTCTTTTATAATTCCTTTTTTTCTAAATAAAATTGAAAATAAAAGACCGATTAAAAAACCAGATAAATGCCCTTCCCATGAAATTCTATCTTCTCTTGGTAAAATAAACCAAATCATACTCCCGTAAAAAAAGATTACAACTAAAGACATCGCTATGAGCCTAAAATGTTTTCTAATGATACCACTAAAGAAAATAAAACTAAATAATAAATAAATAACACCACTGGCTCCTATATGGTAAGAATCTCTAGCAAAACTCCAGCATAGTAAACCTGTTAAAATTGTTCCAAAAAGTAAAATTTTAAACGCTAATTCCTTGTAGAAATAAAATAAAGAAGCCATAAGGGCAAATAAAGGTACTGAGTTATTAAAAAGATGAGAAACATCACTATGTATCAAAGGAGATAGGAAAACCCCTCTAAGACCTCTAAAACTTCTTGGGAATATTCCATATTTATTAAAATTATATCCAAATTTAATTTCTACCCAATAAATAAACCAAATAATAAAAATTGTTACTATTGGAACCAATAGTACATTTTTATGATAAGTAAGAGAAGTTTCCGTTTGCATAATAAATAGGTATCAAAAATAAATCCATTTACTAAATTAACAACTTCTGTCATAAATCTTTACTATTTTTATGGTTATGAATGAACCTTTGGCAGAAAGAGTACGCCCAAAATCACTAAAAGACTATATAAGTCAACAACATTTAGTTGGTGACAAAGGAATTTTAACCAATTTAATTAAACAAGGAATACTCCCATCATTAATTTTCTGGGGACCCCCAGGAACAGGTAAAACTACACTAGCCAACATTATTGCAAATTCATCCGATAGACCTTTTTTTACCTTAAGCGCCATAAGTTCTGGAGTAAAAGAGGTAAGAGAAATTATTGAAAAAGCAAAAAAAAGACCTGGTTTATTTACTACAAAAAACCCAATTTTATTTATTGATGAAATTCATCGCTTCAGTAAATCACAACAAGATTCTCTTTTAGGAGCCGTAGAAAAAGGATGGGTTACTCTAATTGGAGCTACAACAGAAAATCCAAGCTTCGAGGTAATTCCTGCACTTTTGTCTAGATGTCAAGTATATATCTTAAATTCATTTGATAAAAGTGATCTAATTTTACTATTAAAAAGAGCTCTAAAACAAGATCATATTCTATCTAATAAAAAAATAATCTTAAAAGAAACTGATGCCTTACTTCAAGTTTCTAGTGGAGATGCCAGAAAGCTGTTAAATATTTTTGAATTAGTTGTTGGGATTGAAAATAAAATCACGATTACAAATAAATTAGTGCTTGAGAAAATTCAAAAAAATACAATTAGATATGATAAAACCGGAGAGCAGCATTATGACATTATTTCTGCTTTTATAAAATCGATTCGAGGGAGTGATCCTAATGGTGCCGTATATTGGTTAGCTAGGATGATTGAGGGAGGTGAAGATTTAAAATTTATAGCCAGAAGGTTATTAATTGCAGCCTCTGAAGATATAGGTAATGCAAACCCTACTGCTTTAATTTTAGCAAATAATACCTTTCAGGCCGTTTCTGTAATAGGGTATCCCGAATCTAGAATCATTTTAAGCCAATGTGCTGTGTATTTGGCAAATTCTCCAAAAAGTAATGCCTCATATTTGGCTATTAATAAAGCCCAAAAAATTGTGAAAGAAACTGGCGATTTATCTGTACCACTTCATTTAAGGAATGCCCCTACAAAATTAATGAAAGATCTAGATTATGGTAAAAACTACAAATATGCTCATGATTATCAGGGTAATTTTATTTCTGAAGAGTTTTTACCAGATACTATTATAAAAACAAAAATTTACAACCCAGGCAACAATGCAAGGGAAAATAAATTTAGGGAAGAACTAAAAAAAATGTGGGGAGATAAATATGACTATTAAAAATTAATCTTAATTTTTTCTGTGATTAATTTTTGATCCTCATAATATTCAGCTAACCAATAACTTCCTTTGTTTATAAGTGATCCGTTTTTATTCTTTATAATAAACCTGTTTTGGTTACCTGTTTTTAATATAATAAAAATCACTTCGTTTTTTGTATTCAATAATTGATAACCGGAACTGGTATCCTGAGCAGTTAGGGAACTATAAATTGAATTATTTTTATTCTCAATAATTGATGAGTTTACAGATGGTTTTATAATTTCTTGACTAGTTTCTTTGGGTTTAGCTACTATTCCTAAATTACTTTCTTTCTTTATTGATTTAGTGATCTTGACTGAGGAAAAGGAAGTGTATACACTATCTAAGTTTTTAAACGTTGAAAAAGCATTTCTTATAGATTGCCTATAAGTTTTTTCGTAATCCTTTAATTTACTTTTACCTATTTGTGATGTATGAATTAGATTATCATTACAATCTAATATTTCAATAAAAGTTTTAGTATAAAAAAGATTGGAATCGTCTTTAATATTTACGAACATAGCCATACACTTATTGAAATATAATTCTTCAGGCAACTGCTCATTATCGAGATATACTTTAAATCCTTTTTTTTCAAACAAAAACTTTGCAAAAGAGCTGGTTCTATATCTATCTACTTGTTTTAAGAAATCAAAAGTACTTTTTACAATAATATATTTAGAAGAAATTGAGTTGTTAGATTGACTGAAAATAGATATAGTAAATAAAAACAAGATCGAAAAGTATATTTTTTTCATAATTAGTTTATAATAATATTTAAACCAAAGTTAAGAGAAATATTATTAAGAGTAGACTAACTCTCTTCTTGTGATAAAATTATTTAACACCCTAATAAATGAAGTACACGAAGCTGCAATGACACTACAGCTAAAAAAATTGAAAAGTAATAGCTGTTAATTGTATGTATAAATTTCATATGAATTTTAAAGATATTTTTTTATTTCAGATAGATGATGAATAGATGTTATTTTATTTGGAATATTATTATTCTTTTCTGAATTATAATGTATAGCTTTTATTCCACAGTTAATTGCTCCTTGTATATCTGCCTCTAAATTATCTCCAATCATCATGCATTCATTAGGGGTAGCTTTTACCATCTGTAATGCATAGTCAAAAACTTTTGGATTGGGCTTTTTAACTCCAACCGATTCTGAGGTGATTACTTTATCAAAATAATGATGAATATTGGAATTAACCATTTTTTTTGTTTGAATTTCCTCAAAACCATTTGTGATAATATGTAGTTTGTAATTTTTCTTTAAGTAATCTAAGATTTCAAATGTTCCATCAAATAAAAAGTTAAAATCAGCTAAATGCGTAATATATTGATCTGCTATTAGGTTAATTAAGTCATCAGATACACTGAAATTAATTGCATCAAATGTTTCTTTTAAACGACCATATCTCAACGCTGACTTTGTTACTTTTTCTTCCCTGTATAGTTTCCAGTAATTAAAATTTAATGGCTTATAAATTTCTAAAAATGAATTTAAATCAATTTGTAAGTTATTGATTTTAAAAACTTTTTGAAATGTTAAATCTGAGTTTTTTTCAAAATCCCAAAGGGTATGATCTAAATCAAAAAAGACGTGTTGTATTTTCATCTAGTAAATATAATAATCTAGTGGTTAATATGTTTTAACTTATTATATATTTGTTTGATAAGGTGTAACTCTTGAAAAAAAAGCTTCATATTTTATTTTTATGTGGATGGTATCCGTCTTCGGTTCTTCCTCAAAATGGCGACTTCATAATGAGGCATGCACAAAGTGTTCATCTAAAACACGACGTTAGTATATTACATATTATTACTAAATCTGATATTTCTAAAACTGAAATTGAAGTGGTAAAAGAAGGTTATTTCCCTACCTATATTGCCTATATACCAACTAGTTTTAATCCAATCATAAAATTAGTTAGATTTTGGAATGCCTATAAAAAGGTATTGGGAAAAATAGGAAATTTCGATGTAGTGCATCTCAACAAATTATATCCTTTTGGCCTATTTGCCCTTCATTTAAAAAAATGTAAACACATCCCTTATATCATCTCAGAACACTGGACAGGATATCATTTGAGAGAAAAGAAATCATTACCCTGGCTAGAACGAGTTCTATCAAAAAAAATAACTAAAAATGCAAGTTCTGTTTGCCCAGTGAGTACAGATTTAAAAAAATCGATGGTAAAATCTGGATTAAAAGGGAACTATGAAATAATTCCAAATGTAGTAGATACCCGTCTTTTTAAACCAATCCCTAAAACCTCCAAAATATTTACAATTACTCACATATCTAACCTACAGGATCAGCATAAAAATATTTCTGGAATGTTACGGGTTGCCAAGCAACTTGAAAGTTCTATTGACTCTTTTCAGTGGAATTTTATCGGTGGAAAGAAAGATCAATATAATGGATTAATTGATGATTTAAACTTCAAGAAAAATCAAATCAATTTTTTAGATCAATTAAGTCATGAACAAATTCCAAAACAATTAACGCAATCAGATGTATTTGTACTTTTTAGTAATTATGAGAATTTACCCTGTGTAATTCTAGAAGCTTTTGCGTGTGGAATTCCAGTAATTTCAACAAATGTTGGAGGTATTAATGAATTTTTTCCAAATGATTTCGGGTTTCTTATTGAACAAAATAACGAAGATCAACTTGCAGAAAAAATCATAGAAATACATCATAATCCTATCACAAAAAGTAATAATATGCATCAATATGCGAATAGTAATTTTAGCTCAGAAAAAATTTGTGAATCTTTTTCTAAGCTTTACCTTAAGGCATTAAACTAAAAACAGTTGGGTGATATTAAAGAATATATTAAAGGATTCATAGATAGATCGGGGAACTATGTTTTTTTGTCTACTTTATTTTCAAGAGGTCTCTCTTTTCTGGGTTCTTGGATTGCTTTACAACTAATAGATCATGAAGAACTAGGAGTTATTCTGTTTGCTTTTAGTATTATTCAGTTTATCATACCAATTGGCGGTTTTGGCTTGCATCAAAGTCTTATCAGGTATGGTGCTTTTTTAAGTTCTAACGAAGAAAAACAAGAACTCTTTTCATATGTTCTTAAAAAAGGAATTATCGCTTCAATTTTAATTATTTTTTTATTGAATGTGATCGGTTATTTTATCCCATTTCAATTTGATAAAACCTATGGGTACTTTTCTTTTTTAACGCTCACTATCCTAACAATTTTTATCCTTGAAATTATAAAAATACAATTCAGACTTCAGCACAAAAATAAGTTATATGCCATCAGTGAATTTTGGTATAATGCCATTCTTGTAATCCTAATTTTTCTTTTAAGTTATTACTTTGATGGGTTTGGATATGTTGTAGCTTTAATTATATCACCACTTATTACAGTGCTTTTTTTCTCAAAAAAACTAAACATTAAACTAACCTCAACAAATAACTTAACAATTACCAATTTCTATTTCTGGAGATATGGCTTTTTGGGAGGGGTTTCTAATGTTTTAACACAACTACTTATTCTTATTGATATCATTTTAATTGGACACCTAATGGATGACCCTATTCAAGTAACTAACTATAGATATATATCCATTATACCTTTTAGTCTGTTATTTTTACCAAGAGTATTTATCACAACTGATTTTGTGACATTTACAGAAAAGATAGCTGATCGTCAGTATATAATGAAGTACATAAAAAATTATGTGCTATTTTTTACAATCGTTAGTATAATTATTCTTGTTGGTAGCTATTTATTTGCAAGTGAAATTCTTTCAATATTTGGAGAGGAATACATGATGTACTCAGATTCTTTCTTTATCCTAATTATTGGAATTATTGGTATTTTCTTGTTAAGAGGGGTTTACGGAAATTTATTGGCATCCATAGGAAGAATTGAGGTCAATTATTATATCATTAGTATAGCATTAATAATTAATATTATAAGCAATCAATATCTAATTCCAATTTACGGCATCAAAGGTGCTGCCATTACATCAGCAATTTTAATGTGGTTTACTGGAATTCTTTCCTGGTTGTGTTTTGCGTATTTATATAAAAAAAAATATAGATAATCTTTTTAAAAAATAAAACTGAACACTCTTTTTGTTACTTGTTATTTTTTAAATAGTTGTAAAACTTTTGGAAGCTTATTCATTTTTAGTTGGTGATATTTTTCTGTTTCAGCTCCAAAACTTTTTGAAAAACTTGCTACACTTTTTATTGATGATCCTCCAAAATTAAATACTGAAAAATCCTTATGATATTTGAAAATTACTCTGTCAATTAAAAATGTATTGGCTCCATTTTTTCTGTCTTTAAGATGTGTTGATGAGATTAGTTTGGTAATTGAATTTTTATGTTTTAATAAAAAAACTGAGGCTACTAGTTTATTTTTTTTGTTATAAACAGCTAGTATTTCACCTACTTTTTTTTGGATACAAATAGCAATCAATTTTTCTAAATTCTGATAGTCATTTTCTTTTATACTAGGAGTTCTTTTACCTATGTTATTTTTAAAAAGCTGAATTAAATTACTCGGATGATCGTTCCATTTTTCAATTAAATCAGCTGTAACAGCTTTTTGTAAATCTTTTTTCCTGTCTTTTCTGTACTTAGATAAAATTGAACTATACGTTGAATTTAATACTAATTTTTGGCATTGTTTTAATTGTAAAAATTCAGGATATAACTCAAAATTATTATGAGTATTCATTCTTAACTCAACAAATTTAAATATACTAAAAAGATGTTTTAGAAATTTATTTTCATCAATAGCTTCATTAGAGTAAACTCCTAATTGCAATACCCAAAAAGGTGGATATACATATTTGATACCATATTTTTTTCGCCAAGGAATTGGCATCACTGCTTCATAATCATCTAGCACTAACACATCCCAATTGTCGCAAACAATGTCCAAATACCATGAAAAAGCATAGCTATTAGATTGAAGTGAGTTTTCTACACAATCATTGTATTTATCCTCATCTAAATGTTCTCTGTGAATGTATTTAATTAACATGTTTATGAATCATTTTTAACACGTTTTCATAGACTCTTTGCCATCCATTCCATCTTAGGTAACCGCTTAAACTTTCATTATGAAATAATGTAATAAAAGTTCCTTTAACCGCCATCACTTCCTTTAATAAATCTTTTGTTCTTCCTAAAGACTGTTTTGGTGTTAGACCCATATAGTCATTTAAAGTTGTATCCATCAATGCAAAAGGGTGAACAAGCAACGGAGTCTGAATTTCAAAATCTAAGTCAAAAAAGTAGAAAGGAATAGAGGTACTAGCTCTAAATCCAACATGACTAGCATAGCCCATCGAAAAATCTTGATTAATTTCTAAATCAATTAAATTTTGATAGGTTTCGGGCAAACTAAAACGTAAAAAATGCTGTCTAGAAAGAGATGTTGGAATATTTGTAATGGACTCTAAACGCTCTTTTTCCTTTTTTAATAAAGCACTATTTTTCATTGTGTAGTAAGAAGGGTGTAACCCAATTTTTGCATAATCTGCGATGTGTTTTATTAACAATCTAAATTGCCTTTTGGTGGCAGATATATTGGTGTCAAAAGTTGTATAGTCTGCTATAAGAAAGAAAAATATAGTAGTTGCTTTGTAGGTTTTACCTAATGATAATATATGCTCAAAATTATTGTAGGGGTCTTTTCTAATTCTTAATAATACCATCAATCTATCCCAAAAACTCTTTAAGTGTAATTTAAAAAAATCGTTGATAAAACCTCCAGAGGTTCTTACAAAGCTTTTGTATTTGTAAGCAAAGGCATTGTCTACATCTATGGTAGAAATGTAAGAGAACTCTCTATCAGAAAAATGATAGTCTGGAAAACGCTCTAGTAAAGCCTCTTTTAATTTAAGAGCCCAAATATCTACGACTGGTTTTTCTAAAAAACGAAATTTATAGGCCAAACTTTGTTCTGCTGTAAATCGTTCATGTACATCTCTGACATGTGGCAAATACTCCTCATACCTTGAAATAAGATAAAAACTAGCTGCAAAAATATCAAACGGAATACTGGAACCAGATCCTGCATTAAAAAAACACGGAGTACCATTCCATTGTGAAATATTAATTTCCAAGTCATTTACCCCCTGCTCAAAAAGGATTTCATTACTTCTTATAAAAAATTCTTTCCCTAAAGGAACCTTGGTGTAACTTAGCTTAGGCCCATTATGGGCAACAAAGTCCTCAATTTTTGATGTAAAAGATACTGGGCTTAGAAGAATTCTAGTAAAAATATGCTTAAAAATATACCGTATTCTTGGAGTAATTTTATGCGTGTAAACAAGTATCAAGATTGCAGTACTATTTAAATTTTACCATTATCGGCAAAGCTAAAATAAGACTTTTCAGTAATTATTAGATGATCTAGAAGTTTTATATCTAAACTTATCCCACCTTCTTTAATTTTTTTGGTAAGAACTTTATCTTGGGGGCTAGGTTCTGTTTTTCCGGATGGATGATTGTGACAAATAATGATTGCCACTGCAGAAATCTCGATGGCTTTTTTGAACAAAAGTCTAACATCTACTAGAGTAGCAGTAATACCTCCTTTACTCAATTGATTTTTTGAAAGTACTTTATTCGCATTATTTAAGTACAAAACCCAAAACTCTTCATGAGGAAGTGAACCTAACAAAGGCTGCATGATATGATAAACATCTTTACTACTAGTAATTTTAGGGTTTATTACAACATTTGCCAACTGTCGCCTTTTTCCTAACTCTAGAGCTGTAATAATTGAAATAGCTTTGGCTAGTCCTATTCCTTTAAATAAAGTTAATTTTTCTGGGGTAAGTTTAGATAATTGATGAATATTATTATCAACAGACATTAATATTCTCTTAGATAAATCTACAGCACTTTCTTGTTTATTTCCTGAGCCAATAAGAATTGCGATGAGCTCTGCAGCGCTTAATGAGGAGGGTCCTTTGGCAATTAGTTTTTCTCTTGGCCTATCGTCTACAGCCCAAGATTTAATGGTCATTTTTTTCATAGAGGGGTTTTTTTATAAATATACAAAAGTTGGGGGAAAACAATATCAATGATAATTTTAGTAGTCTCAATGCTAAGTTTTATATATTTGTATGATATTTCTTACGATTTATGAAAATTATTATAGCAGGTGCTGGAGACGTTGGGTTTCATTTAGCAAAGTTATTGTCTTACGAATCTCAGGATACGTATGTTATAGATTTTGATGGAGAGAAACTTAACTACATCAACAGTCACCTAGATGTTATCACCAAAAAAGGAGATGCTACATCTATAAAATTACTCAAAGAAATTGGTATAGAATCTACAGACATATTATTGGCTGTTACAGAATCTCAGAATACTAATTTTACCATTTCAGTAATAGGAAAATCTTTAGGAGCTAAGAAAACTATAGCTAGAATTGACAACCCAGAATTTTTAAAGAACGATCATATTGACTTCAAGAAATTTGGTTTAGATTATATGATTTCACCAGAAGAATTAGCTGCAGATGAAATTAAAATGCTGTTAAACCAATCTTCATTTAATGATACTGTTACTTTTGAAAACGGACTATTTAATGTAATGGGGACTACTCTAGATTACAAATCTCCGCTTTTAAATACCACTGTAAAAGGAGCTAGAGATACGTTTTCATCTGTAGATTTTATTATCATAGCGATTAAACGAGAAGGGGTATCACAAACAATTATACCAAGAGGAGATACCGAATTTAAATTAAATGATCAGATTTACTTCTCTGTTCCTCACTACAGCGTAGATAAGCTCTACCCGATTGTAGGAAAAGAACACTTAACAATAAAGAATGTGATGATTCTTGGCGGTAGCTCTATTGGATCTAAAACTGCCAGAAACCTTTGTAAAGAAAACTTTAAAGTAACTCTTATAGAAAAACAGCGAGAAAAGTCATTGCTTTTAGCCGAGGAGTTAAATGAAACTCTTTTAATAAATGGAGACGGTAGAGATATTGAGTTGTTGGAAGAGGAAAATATTAGAGAAATGGATGCTTTTGTTGCGGTTACAGGTGATTCTGAAACAAACATTATGTCTTGTCTAGTTGCAAAATCTAAAGGAGTTAAGAAAACAATTGCTCTAGTTGAGAATATGGATTATATCAATATTTCTCAAACCATAGGAATTAATACACTTATTAATAAAAAATTAATTGCAGCGAGTAGTATTTTTAAGCACATTAGAAAAGGTGAAATTCTTGCTTTGGCAAATCTTCACAATATAGATGCAGAAGTTTTTGAATTTGAGGTTTTATCGGGAGCCAAAGTAACTAAAAAGGTTATCAGAGAATTAAATTTCCCAAGAGATGCAGTATTTGGAGGAATCATTAGAGACGAAAAGGCATTAATTTCTGATGGAGATTTTCAGGTAATGAGTGGAGATAAAGTTATTGTTTTCTGTCTACCTGACGCCATACACATTGTTGAAGATTTATTCCGATAGAAATGGGTAGTCTTAACCTCAAAATAATCTACAGATTTCTTGGACTAACCGCAGTTCTCAACGGAATCTTTATGTTTATTGCATTCCCTTTTAGTATGTTTCACCAAGAAACTGCTCAGATGGGTATTTTAAACGCAGGAATTATTACCATTTTTATTGGTCTTATTCTTTATTTTTTTAATAAACCAACCTCCACTAATATTCAAAAAAAAGAAGGGTATCTCATTGTTACTCTTGGTTGGCTTACACTGTCCTTTACAGGTATGTTGCCTTATTTGTTTACTGGAACTATTCCCTCTTTAACAGATGCATTTTTTGAGACTATGTCTGGTTATTCTACTACAGGATCTTCCATTCTAACAGACATAGAAGCCATGCCAAAAGGAATCTTGTTTTGGCGAAGTGCCACTCATTGGATAGGTGGTATGGGTATTATTGTACTAACCATTGCTATTCTACCTCTTTTAGGAATTGGAGGAATGCAATTATTTATGGCGGAAGCACCTGGCCCCTCTGCAGACAAATTACATCCTAGAATTACAGACACAGCAAAACGTTTGTGGTTAATTTATGTACTGTTAACTTTTATAGAATTTCTTTTACTTAAAATAGCAGGAATGAATTGGTTTGATGCTATAAACCATGCAATGGCAACTGTAAGTACAGGAGGTTTTTCTACTAAAAATAATAGTTTATCTTATTGGAATGCTATGCCAATGGTGCAATATGTTATTATCTTTTTTATGTTTGTAGCCGGTACCAACTTTGTACTCACCTACTTTGCTTTAAAAGGAAAAGTAAAAAAAGTACTACAAAGTGAAGAGTTTAGATACTACTTTTTTGGTATTTTAAGCATGACTACACTTGTAGCTTTTATCATTTTATTTTTTAGAGATGAAGCCTTACAAACTACCATTGCTCATCCAGCAATTTATGGAGCAACAGAAAGTGCGATTAGGCATGCACTTTTTCAAGTAACTTCTATCATAACTACTACTGGTTTTGTAACTGCAGATTTTACCATGTGGAGTTTCTTTGCAACCGGTATATTCTTTGCCCTGTTCTTTGTTGGGGGCTCTGCCGGATCTACCAGTGGTGGTATCAAAATTGTGAGACACATTGTGATGTTAAAAAATAGTTTTTTAGAATTTAAAAAAACATTGCATCCACACGCTATTATTCCTGTTAGATTTAACAATAAAGCAGTTGGTCAACCCATTGTGTTTAACATTCTTTCTTTCTTTGTTATCTACATGCTTATTTTTATTGTCTCTTCTGTAATTCTTACGTTTTTAGGCTTAGACTTTATGTCTGCTTTAGGAGCTGCAGCATCTTCTTTAGGAAATATTGGCCCAGCTATAGGCTCTGTAAGTCCAGTAGATAATTTTGCTCATTTGTCGGCTGGTGCCAAATGGTTTTGTGCTTTCTTAATGTTAATTGGACGTTTAGAACTCTTTACCGTTCTTATTTTATTTACACCGTTTTTTTGGAGAAAAAATTAATAAATAAATCTAGATTTATTTTTAACCTATTACA
>Ga0228668_1000406_pt1 | contig 18764 bp, 20 predicted proteins | sample 82DmetaG_FD_182701 | JGI IMG/M metagenome (GOLD analysis project Ga0228668, IMG submission 182701) | Seawater microbial communities from Monterey Bay, California, United States - 82D | ecosystem: Environmental > Aquatic > Marine > Coastal | place: USA: California | collected 2016-10-10
TAATCAATGTTTCATCATGCGCCTCAAGTTTAAAAGGATTTCCTAATAGATTTGTATACGGAACTACTAAAGGAGCAGTTATTGGTTTAACCAAATCGATCGCAGCAGACTTTGTAAAACAAAATATCAGATGTAATTCAATTGCACCTGGAACAGTATTTTCACCTTCATGGCAAGACAGAGTAAATCAAAGCCCAGATCCAGTTCAAGCTAAAAAAGATTTTATTGCAAGACAACCTATGGGTAGATTAGGAACCGCAGAGGAGATTGCTGCTGTAGCTGTATATTTAGCAGGTGATGACGCAACATTTACAACAGGAACAACAATTTCTGTTGATGGTGGAATTTCAATTTAATTAATAAAAAGAGGAAAACTATGAAGTTATTAAGAGTAGGACAAAAAGGAAGTGAAAAGCCAGCAGCTTTAGATAAAGAAGGCAAGATTAGAGATATTAGTTCACATATTGGAGATTTAAACCCTGATCATGTGAATTTTGAAACTATATCAAAATTAGAAAGTATAGATTTATCATCATTACCAGAACTATCTTCAAGTGAAAGAATTGGTTCTTGTGTAACTAAACCAGGCAAGTTTGTAGCAATTGGATTAAATTATTCTGATCATGCTGCTGAAACAGGTGCAGAAGTTCCTTCAGAGCCTATTATGTTTATGAAAGCTACCAGTTGTATAGTAGGCCCTAATGATGATGTTGAAATTGTATCAGGTTCAAAGAAATTAGATTGGGAAGTTGAACTTGGGATAGTAATAGGAAAAGAAACAAAACATATTTCAGAAGATAAAGCTCAAGATCATATCTTAGGTTATTGTTTAGTTAATGATGTTAGCGAAAGAGAGTGGCAAATTGAAAAAATGGGTCAATGGGTTAAAGGAAAATCACATGATACCTATGGACCAATTGGACCATATCTTGTTACAAAAGATGAAATAGCAGACATAAATAATCTAAAAATGAGTTTAGATGTTAATGGCAATAGAATGCAAACTGGTAATACAAGTACAATGATATTTAATGTCAATGTAATTGTATCTTATGTGAGTAAATTCATGTCTTTACAACCTGGTGATATAATAACCACTGGAACACCTCCTGGTGTTGGAATGGGAATGAAACCTCAGCAATTTTTGAAAGCAGGGGATACAATGAAATTATCAATAGAAAACTTAGGCGAGCAAAACTCGAAAGTAGTTGCTTTATAATAAATTGTGAAAATAACTTCTATTAAAAGTCATGTACTTAGATATGAGTTAGAAAAAGAGTTAGGATATTCACAACAATATTATAAGTTTAGAACAGCTCATCTTGTAGAAGTTCAAACTGATGAAGGGATTACAGGCTGGGGAGAGTGTTTTGGGCCTGGCAACATTGCTTTAGCAAATAAGTTTATTGTAGAAAAAGTTATTCAACCATTAATTATTGGTGAAGATCCCTTAAATAAAGAGCATATCTGGCATAAAGTATACAATCTTTTAAGAGATAGTGGACAAAAAGGAATGCCAATCCAAGCATTATCAGGTGTTGATATTGCATTGTGGGATATATTAGGAAAAAAAACTAACACTCCACTCTATCAACTTGTTGGTGGAAAATGTAATGATCAAATACCAGTTTATGGTTATGGAATGATGTTGCAAAAAAAATCTACTTTAGAGTTAATTGATTTATTCAAGGAAGAGGCAACACAAATTAAATCCAAAAACTTTAAAGCAATGAAAATGAAGGTTGGAGTAGGCCCGGAAGATGATTTAAAACTTGTTAGAGCAGTAAGAGACGCAGTTGGAAAAGATTTTAAGTTAATGGTAGATGCAAATCATGCATATAATTTAAATGATGCCTTCTATGTTGGAAGAGGTTTAGATGAACTTGATATTTTTTGGTTTGAAGAGCCTGTAGCACCTGAAGATTATAATGGTTATAGAGAATTGAAGCAAAAAATTAACACTAATATTGCAGGTGGAGAAGCGGAGTTTACAAAATATGGATGGAATGAGTTAATTAAAAAAAGATGTATTGATATAGCTCAGCCAGAAGTTTGTGGATTAGGCGGAATTACTGAATATTTAAAAGTATCCGCATTAGCACAAGCTAATTTCATTCCAGTAATTAACCATGTCTGGGGATCTGCCGTAAGTATAGCAACTAATCTACATTTGCTAACTGCCCAACCTGATATGCCAGGAGGGTTGTTTCCATCAAAACCAATGCTCGAGTTTGATACGACGGAAAAAAATATTTTTATAACAGAGTTACCAACAGAAAGTTTTTCTATATTAGACCAAGTTAAACAAAATAATGGATTTGCCTCAATATCAGATAATCCTGGAATAGGAATTACACCCAATCAAGATTTTATTAAGGAGTTTGAAGTCAATGAATAAGATTAAAACAACTGAACCAAAAGTTCTTTGGAAACTAAGATGTAAACTTGGTGAAGGAACTTTATGGGTTAAGGAACATAATTCAATTTATTTTGTAGACATAAAGAAAAAGAAATTTTTCTCTTTAAATATAAAAAACAATAAAAAGAAAATTTACAAAGTGAATAAAGAAATTGGTTTTGTTGCACATGTCGAAGGACATGTTTTTATTTTAGGACTTCAAGGAGAATTAAGAATTCAAAATATTAACACTAAAAAAATACTAAAAAAAATCCCAATAGAAAAAAATATTAAATTAAATAGAATTAATGATGGAAAAACTGACCCAAATGGAAATCTTTGGTTTGGTACTATGGATAATTTAGAAAGGAATATAGAAAAAGGTTCTTTGTATAAATTAGATAAAAATTTATTGTTAACCAAAGTTGATACTAATTATAGAATTACAAATGGTCCAGCTTTTATTGATCAGTATAATTTTTATCATACTGATAGTCCAAAAAAGAAAATTTATAAAATCAAGATCGACAAAAATAATAAAATAATTAGTAAGAAAATATTTAAGAAATTATCACCTAAAGATGGATCTCCAGATGGAATGAGCTTAGATAAATATAAAAATTTATGGGTAGCCCATTTTAATGGAGCACGTGTTTCAGTTTTTAATAAAAATGCTAAATTAATACATATAATTAATTTACCTGCGCAAAATATAACTAATTGTGCATTTGGTGGACAGAATAATAGTGAACTTTTTATTACTTCAGCAACTAAAGGCATGGACAAGGCAGGATTGCAAAAATTTAGATATTCAGGATTCTTATTTAGTGTAAAAACTAATTCAAAAGGAATTTTACAAAAAAAATTTATTTTAAGTAATGAAAAAAAGAGATCTTTATTATGAACGAATCCCTACTAAGCTATTAAGAGAGGATATTAGATTATTAGGAACGTTTCTTGGAAGAGTAATTAGAGATCAAGAAGGTATAGCTTTTTATAATATTGTAGAAAGATTAAGATTATTATCAAAAAATACTTTATTAGATAAAAATAAAAGAAAAATTTTTTTAAAAATATCTAAAGAAATCAAAAAACTACCACCCAAACAAACTTTTAAGATCACTAGGGCTTTTTCACACATCTTGAATTTAATGAATCTTGCAGAGTCATTAGATGCATCACGAAAACTTAATGAATATGATAACCCTTACTTTAAAGATAAAAAGCAGAATATATTTATTGAAGATATAATTAATGGACTTTTTAAAAACAAAAGTATCTCCAACAATAAAATATTTGAACAAGCTAAGAGTCTAGATATTGGAATTGTTCTAACAGCACATCCAACAGAAGTTAAAAGAAGAACCTTAATCCAAAAATATGCCAATTTAATTGACTTAATGGAACAAAGACATTTGTATAGAAAGTATCCATCAAAGATCATTGAAATAGATAGAAAACTTTATACAGAAATCACAATAATTTGGAAAACAGATGAACTAAAAAGAACAAAACCCTCTCCATTAGATGAAGCGAGATGGGGATTGGCAGTCATCGAGGATAGTTTGTGGGATACTATTCCAAAAGTTTATAAAAGATTGAATGATATCTTTAGGAAAAATTTAAATAAAGATTTACCAAGAACTTTTAATCCTATTCAATTTGGATCATGGATGGGTGGTGATAGAGATGGAAATCCAAATGTTACTGCAGAAGTTACTAAAAAAGTAATTTTATTCTCAAGATGGCAAGCAGCTAAATTATACGAAAAAGAATTAACTAAATTGATCCAAGATCTCTCTATGGAAGAATGTTCTCCGAAGATCAGGCGAATAGTTGGAAAAACTTTTGAACCTTACAGGGTATACTTAAGACCTATTAGAGATAAAATTAGAAGTACCTACCAATTAATAGAGAGACATTTGAATAAGAATGTATCACTTGATGAAAATAAATTACTTCAAGATAAAAATGAAATTTTAGAACCATTAAGAGATATAAGAGAGTCGTTAAATTTATATAAAGGTCAACATGTAGGTAATTCTGATTTATTAGATTTGATCAGAAGAGTTAGATGTTTTGGAATTAATCTTGCAAAACTGGATATTAGACAAGAGTCTTCAAGGCATGAAAAATTAATAAACGAAGTAATTAAAAAGAAACACAAGATTGGTTATTTAGAAATCAGTGAAAGTAAAAAAATAGATTTATTAAATTCGTTAATAAAACAAAAAAAATATTTTTTAGATAAAATAAATATTAGAGATAAAGAAAACAAAGAGGTGTGGAATACCTTTAAACAAATATCCAAAGAGCCAGCACAATGTTTAGGTGCTTATGTAATATCAATGACATCCAAAGCTTCAGATATTTTATCAGTTTATTTTTTACAAAAACAAGCTCAAACTAAAAATTTACTAAGAGTGGTCCCACTTTTTGAAACGTTAGATGATTTAAAAAATGCTAAAGATGTAATGGAAAATCTCTTTAAACTACCCTGGTATAGAAAACTCATAAATAACCATCAGGAAGTAATGATTGGCTATTCTGACTCTAGTAAAGATGCAGGAAAGTTATCTGCAAGTTGGCATCAGTATAAACTTCAAGAGGAACTAAGAAATTTAGCTAAAAAATATAAAATAGATTTAGTCTTTTTTCATGGAAGAGGGGGTTCTGCTGGTAGAGGTGGTGGACCAATTCAAGCAACCTTAAAATCTCAACCTTCAGGAACTGTTAATGGAAAAATAAGAATTACAGATCAGGGAGAAGTAATTCAGCAAAAATATGGGTATAAACCTTTAGCTGAATATAATCTTTGCAGTTATATAGGTGCTGTAATGGATGCGTCTTTAAATCCTCCACCAAAATCAAAAAAAAATTGGAGAGAATTAATTCAGAGGATGTCTGAAATTTCGACCTCTGCATACAGAAAATACTTAAATCAAAGCGAAGATTTTATTAGGTATTTTAAAACAGTCACTCCCCATAAATCACTTGGAAAACTTGCGATTGGTTCAAGGCCAACTAAAAGAAAAAATGTTGATAATATACAAAGCCTAAGAGCAATACCTTGGGTATTCGCCTGGACTCAAATTAGATTAATGCTACCAGCTTGGCTTGGAACTACAGAAGCATTGAGATACGCTTCGATTAAAAAATTTTCTAAATCATTAACTGACATGGAAAGAAATTGGCCATATTTTGTATCAACTATGGATATTTTAGACATGGTAATTTCAAAAGTAGATACTGAAATTTCAGTAATTTATGAAAATAATTTAGCTGATGAGTCTTTAAAAAGAATTGGAAAAAAATTAAGGTTTCAATTTGATGCATTAGTCAAATTGCATAATAAAATTACGCCTAAAGATGTAGTAAAAGAAAGAAAAGAATTTAGAAAAGCGTTATTTGTAAGAAATAATTACACAGAAATGCTAAATATATTACAAGCTGATATTATGAATAAGTTAACAAATAAAAAATATAAAAAATTAGATAAAAAATTTTTAGAAGACTCTTTAATGACATCAATTGCTGGGATTTCTGCGGCAATGAAAAATACTGGATAAATGTTTGAATATTTAATCGCTTTTGGAGCAGGGCTTATAAGTTTTTTATCTCCTTGCGTTCTACCATTAATTCCTGGATATATTTCATATATATCCGGCCAATCTTTTCAAGAAATTTTAAATCAAAAAAAAATTAGTTTTTTTCCTTTAATTCTATTCTGTCTTGGTTTCTCAACTGTCTTTGTCATCTTAGGTGCATCAGCATCTTTTTTAGGTCAAGCTTTTTTACAAAATTCTGAAATTTTAAGAATATCAGCTGGTATAATTATAATTATTTTTTCACTTCAATTAATAGGTGTAATAAATATTCCTTATCTAAATCTTGAAAAAAGATTTGATGCAAGAGAATCAAGAAATATTCTATTTCCATACGTAATAGGTCTTGCATTTGGTTTTGGGTGGACTCCTTGTATTGGACCAATTTTAGGTTCAATTTTAGCTTTAGCTTCTATTGAAGAAACATTATCTAGAGCAATATTATTATTGAGTTTTTACTCCTTAGGCTTAGCTATACCTTTTGTTCTTTCAGGTTATTTAATTCAAAGATTTTTATTATTTTCAAAGAATTTTAAGAAAAATATAAATATTATATCGAAAATAGGTGGATTAATTCTTTTAATAACTGGTATTTTAATTTTGACTAACCAATTACAGGCAATTGGTTTTTATATAATTAAAATTTTCCCTTTTATGCAAAATTTCGGTTAAAAGTATTAATGAAAATTTATCAAATAGATTCAAGCGCTAGAAAAAAAGGTTCTTCTTCAAGAGCATTAGCCAAAAAGGTTTTAGAGAAAATTAAAAAACCTGAAGATGAGGTTGTCTATAGAGATTTAGATGATGAAATGCTTTTTGTAAGTGGCTTGACAGAGTCTGGAATGAAGATTGAGGAAAAAGATCAAACTGAAGACCATAAAAAAATGTTTAAATTGTCAGACATCCTAGTTAAAGAATTAAAAGAGAGTGATGTCATAATAATTTCAGCCCCAATTTATAATCATGGACCCCCAGCAACTCTTAAAGCATGGTGTGATTTAGCAGCGAGAATTGGAGAAACATTCAGGTTCAAGCCAAATGGTAGAAGAGAGGGTTTGCTGCAAAATAAACAAGCATATTTAGTTATTACTTCAGGAGGAACCAAATTAAATAGTTCAGAGGATTTTTTAACACCATGGTTAAAATATATGATGAATTTTTTTGGTATTGAAAAAGTAGATATAATTAGTGCAGATCAAATGGCACTAGATTATGATAAATCAATTAAAGATGCTGAAGCACAAATAGAAAACCTATTTAAAGATTAGCTATAATTGAATTTTCAGTCATTGTTTTGACATATTTTTCTTGCTAACATTGTTAATGAAAAAAATAATCCTACTTATTTTATTTAGCTTATTATTTTTTACTAATTCTAATGCAGCTTGTGACGATCCTTTAACAGATGGAGTAGACTATTCAAATTGCAGATTTTCAGATGCACAAGATTTACAAGGTAGTTATCTTCCAAACTCAAATCTTTCATTTGCAAGTTTTATACAAGTAAATTTTGACAAAAGCATTATGATGAATTCAAATTTATCATTTGGAACTTTTCCCGAGTCTACATTTGTTAGAGCAAATTTATACGAAACAGTTTCAATTGGAGCAAATTTTGAAAAAACCAATTTTTCAGGATCTAATCTTACAAGAGTTGATTTTATGGGCGCAACTTTAATTGAAGCAAATTTTCAAAATGCAAATTTAATGGAAGCAAATTTTACTTCATCAAATATTACTAATGCTAATTTTGATGGCGCTAACTTGATTGGTGCTACTTGGACTGGTGGAGAAACTTGTGGTCCAGGATCTATCGGTATTTGCAATAAGTAAGCATGAATACTGCCATCAAGACTGATGATGTAATTTTCAATTTTTTTAAACAAATTTGTGATGAAAAAGATGATGAAAAATGTGTGGAACTTGGAAAAGAGTGGATAAAAGCAATGGAGACAAATTTATCCAGTATGGAAGCAAATCTAAATGGTGCGGATAAACTTAAGCACCAAAATGATATTAAAAGTAACCGCGATCATTTAAATAGTCTTAAAACAAAAAACTCATCTGAGTGGCGTGAGTATGCAACTCAGTGTATGATTGAGATAATGAATCATAAAAGTCAGCAATAATGAGCAATCAAGAGAGAGTTTTTATTATTATTTGTTCATCTTTAATAATTTTTACTCTTTATTATTTAATAGAAAAACATTTGCTTTAAAAAAAAGCTATCAATAACTATAAAAATATAATACTTAGTCCTTAAAGGGGTGTCTTAACAGACTGAGATTAAACCCTAAGAACCTGTCCGGTAATTCAGAAAGGGATAAAATGGATAACATATACTTTTTAAGTCAATCATCTTCATTAACATTAGTAATTATTATTAGTTTAATATTTGCTATCTTAGGAATTTATCACTCTAAAAAATTCCAAGGAATAAGCAATTATTTAACTGCAAATAGAAATATTGAATTATTTTCACTTACCACAAGTCTTGTTGCGTCAGCTTTAGGAGCATGGATTTTATTTGGTCCTGTTGCTGCTGCTACCTGGGGAGGATTGGGAGCTGTTATTGGTTATTCCCTTGGCACTGCTTTTCCAATGATTTTTTTAATATATTTTGGAAGAAAAATTAGATCAGAATTTCCAAAAGGCTCATCTCTAATTGAATTTATGAGAAAAAAATTTGGAAAAAGTTTATTCAAACTTATCTTGTTAATGACAATCTTTTATATGTTTATTTTTCTTTGTGCAGAAGTGACTGCAGTGGCAGTTTTAATTAATTACTTATCAGGCACAGATCTTTGGATTACTGCTTTAATAGTACTTTTAGCTACTTTAACTTATACACTTTACGGTGGTTTAAGAGCATCAATTTTTACTGATAATATTCAAATGATAGTAATAGGTTTTCTTTTATTAATTCTGATTTTGATTATTAGTTCATCAACTGGAGATAATTTTTCATTTGCTTTAATTAAAGAAAAAAATCCACAATTGTTAAGCTCATCATATATTCCAAGTTATACAGCTGGATTAACTTTTTTTATTGCAGTTGCTGCCACAAATTTATTTCACCAAGGAAATTGGCAACGTGTTTATGCAGCTAAAGATTATCAAACACTAAAATCGGCATTGATCATTTCTTTTTTTATTATTGTGCCGATTGTTTTTTTAATGGGCTTTATTGGAATGGTATCATTTTCAATAGATTCATCTGCCAGAGCAGATTTAGGATTTTTTACTTTATTATTAAAAGAACAAACTGAAATGTTATCCTTAATTATCATTATTCTTGGTTTAGCTTTAACAATTTCAACAGTAGATACATTGGTTAATGCAATATCAAGTTTGTTTGTTGTGGATGGTAAAGCAACTTTTAATCTAGATAAAAAAACAGATTATTTAAAAATTTCTAAATACTTTATTGTTTTTTTATCACTGATTGCATTTGGTATTGCTTCAAAAGGATTTGATATTTTGTATTTATTTTTGCTTGCAGATTTATTTTGTTGCGCGTTTGTATTCACTGTCTTCTATAGTTTTTATAATAAGGTAAACGAAAAAACTGCCTATATTTCCATTATAATTGGTCTTGTTGCCGGATTTTTAATGTTTCCGTTTCCAGATTTTTCTAAAAGCTTGTTAGTTGGGGTACTGATGCCTAAAGAGCTATTTTCATCTTTTGTTGCTCAATCTTTATTATTTTTATCATTTATTATTGCAACTTTTTTACCAGCAGTAATTTTGAAATTAAAAAGAAATTGATTTAGATCGAAGATTTTAAAGCATCATAAATAAGTTCTTTGGTAGTCTCACCAATACTACGATAAACTTCTTTATTATCTTTAAAAATTAAAAGTGTTGTTTGATATTGAATGTTAAAAAATTCAGCAATTTCTTTATTTGTTACATCAAATTTAAAATATTCAATGTTATCAAAATCATTTTTTGCTTTATCAAGAACTTTCATTTGACTTGCACAAGACGTACAATATTTAATCCACGAACTAACAACTACAACTTTTCCATTAGATAAAGCTTTATCGAATAACTCTTTTTTAAACGTTGTTTCTTTTGCAGAAGATAAAGAGATTGTTGCAAAAAAGATTGTGATTATAACTAATATTTTTTTCATAATTTTATCTTAATAAAACCTTTGTGATAAGCAAATGATCTTATTGAAATATAGTTAATAAAGCTTATATGTTGATGATCCAAAATGTCACAAAATCAAATTATTATTAATAATCTATCTAAAATTTATAAAAATGGATTTAATGCACTTAAAAGTGTTAACCTAAATATTAAAAAAGGTGAAATTTTTGCGATGCTTGGACCAAATGGTGCAGGCAAAACTACTTTAATAAGTATAATTTGTGGGATTGTAAAACCATCTTCTGGAAAAGTCACAATTGATAACTTTGATATCATTGATGATTATAGAGAAACAAGATCTAGAATTGGTTTAGTTCCTCAAGAATTAACCTTAGAACAATTTGAAACAGTGTTTAACAATGTTTCTTATTCAAGAGGTTTGTATGGAAAAAAACCAGACCCACAGCATATAGAAAAAATTTTAAAACAATTAAGTCTATGGGATAAGAAAGATCAAAGATTAAGACAATTATCAGGAGGAATGAAACGAAGAGTTTTAATTGCCAAAGCTTTATCGCACGAGCCTTCAATTTTATTTTTAGATGAACCTACTGCTGGGGTGGATGTTGAGTTAAGACAAGATATGTGGAAAATTGTTGAAGAGTTAAGATCAACAGGAGTTACTATTATCTTAACTACTCATTATATTGAAGAAGCTGAAGCCATTGCAGATAGGGTGGGTGTTATCAATCAAGGTGAGATAATAGTTGTGGAAGAAACAAAAGAATTATTAAAGAAAATGGGACATAAAAAATTAACTGTAGAACTTCAGGATGAAATTTCTGAAATTCCAGATACCCTAGATAAATATAAATTAGTCTTAGGAAATAATAAAATGTCAATTGACTACACATACAATGTTCAAGCAGAACAAACCGGAATTACAAATTTATTACAAGATATAAAAGATGCAGGATTAAAATTAAAAGATTTAAAAACTGAACAGAGTACTTTAGAGAAAATATTTGTTAGTTTAGTAAAGGAGAATAATGAAATTTAATTATTCAGCCTTTAAATCAATATATCTCCATGAAATGGATAGATTTAAAAGAACATTAATGCAATCGTTACTATCACCAGTTTTATCTACCTCTCTTTATTTTATTGTATTTGGTTCAGTTATTGGTGGGTATGTTGAAAAAATAGATGGTATTAGCTACGGTTCATATATTGTCCCAGGTCTTTTAATGCTAACTTTATTAACTCAATCAATCACTAACACTTCTTTTGGAATATTTTTTCCTAAATTCAATGGAACTATTTATGAAATCTTAGCAGCACCAATTTCAACTTTAGAAATAGTGCTAGCTTTTGTTGGGGCAGGAGCCACTAAAACACTAATAGTTGGAGTGGTAATTTTCATTACAGCTAATTTTTTTGTTGAAGTGGACGTTAAATACCCTCTTTTGGTAGTTTTTTTGCTTATGCTTGTTGCATTCACATTTGCATTGTTTGGTTTCTTAATAGGGTTAATGAGTTCAAATTTTGAGCAAATGTCTATCATTCCAACGTTAATCATCACACCAATGGTATTTTTGGGTGGAAGTTTATATTCATTAGATATGTTGCCACCATTTTGGCAAACAATAACTTACTTTAACCCCGTTGTTTATTTAATTAATGGTTTAAGATTTGCTTTTTATGGAGTTTCTGATTTTAATATCTGGATAAGTATTAGCTCAATGGTAATTTTCTTATTTATCTGTATAGGAACAGTCAGTGTATTACTGAAAAAAGGATACAATATTAAGTCTTAACTACTGGCTATTTTCTTTTTTGGATCATAAAAAGGTTTTTCAACAACAAAACAGTTAAATGTACCTTCGTTGGTAGTTACTTGAAATTCATTTCCTATTTCAGATTGTTCAACCGAAACCATTGCTAAAGCAATATTCTTTTTAAGTCTTGGTGAGTAAACTGCAGATGTAACTTTACCAATATTCATATTATCTTTTTTAAGTTCCCAAAAAGTCGTATTAGGTCCACTTAAGGGTTTGCAATCAATTTCGATACCCACCTGTTTTCTTGTTATTCCATTGTCTTTAATTTTTTTTAAGGCTTCTTTTCCAATAAAATTATTATCATTATCTAAATTTATTAGTCTATCAAATCCTAGTTCAAATGGGTTTGTATTAATATCTGCGTCTGCATGATACGAAAGCATTCCACCTTCTATTCTTCTAATAGAAGATGTATGACCTGGTTGTAAACCATGTTCTTTCCCAGCTTCCATAATTTTTTCATATAATTCATTTCCTTTAGTGCCATCCCGTAAATATATTTCATAGCCAAGCTCACTCGACCAACCAGTTCTTGATATAATTAAAGGTATTCCATCTAAATCATATTCTCTTAACCAATAATATTTTAAATCTTTAATATCATCTCCAAAAAGTTTAATCATTATTTTACCTGATGTTGGTCCTTGAAGTTGCAATGGGGAAACATCTGGCTCTTTGATTTGAACATCCAAACCTGAATTAACAGCAACCCCTTGTGCCCATAATAAAACGTCACTATCGGCTAATGATAGCCAAAAGTGATTTTCAGCAATTCTTAATAAAACTGGATCGTTTAAAATTCCACCTTCATTATTGGTAATTAAAACATACTTGCATTGACCAATAGCAAGCTTTGATAAATCTCTAGGTGTTAATAACTGTGTAAATTTGAATGCGTCTGGTCCAGTAATTTCCACCTGTCTTTCAACAGCTACATCACAAAGAATAGATTTTTCGATTAAGTTCCAAAAATTTTGTTCAGGACTGCCAAAATCCCTTGGAATATACATATGATTATATACAGAAAAACCAGTTGCTCCCCATTTTACAGTTGAGTCAAAATATGGTGATTTTCTAATTTGTGTACCAAAACCAAAGTTTTTATTAGTCATTTTTGATGCTTAACAGCCCACAACATTGATTACAAATAAAAAAATAGCCCAGTTAAGGGCTATTAAAAAAAATATGAGGGAAATAATTTTTATTTAAAATTGTTCAGATTCAGTTGAACCTGCCATTGCAGTAGTTGAACTCTTACCACTACTAATAGTATTTGAAACTGCATCAAAATATGAAGTGCCAACTTCTCTTTGATGTTTAACACTTGTGTAACCATCTTTTTCTCTAGAAAATTCTTGTTGTTGAATTCTAGAATAAGCAGCCATTCCTTCTTTCTTATATTTTTCTGCAAGTTCAAAAATAGCAATATTTTGAGTGTGAAACCCAGCTAATGTAATGAATTGAAATTTATAACCCATCTTTGCAATTTCTTGTTGGAATGAAGCAATCTCATCATCACTTAAATGTTTTTTCCAATTAAATGAAGGCGAACAATTATAAGCTAATAATTTACCAGGAAACTTTTCATGGATTGCATCTGCAAATTTTTTAGCTTCTGCAAGATTTGGAGTTGCTGTTTCACACCAAATCAAATCAGCATAAGGTGCATAAGCAAGTCCTCTTGAAATTGCTTGCTCAATTCCATCTTTTACATAAAAGAAACCTTCTGGAGATCGCTCACCAGTTAAGAATGGCTTATCATTTTCATCAAAATCATTTGTAATTAATTTTGCAGCATTAGCATCAGTTCTAGCTAAAATAATCAAAGGTACTTCTGCTATATCCGCAGCAAGCCTTGCTGATTTTAAATTCTTAACCATTGTTCCAGTTGGAACTAAAACTTTACCACCCATGTGACCACATTTTTTTTCACTAGCTAACTGATCTTCAAAGTGAACACCTGCCGCACCAGCTCTAATAAATTTTTTAGTTAATTCAAATACATTTAATGGCCCACCAAATCCTGCTTCACCATCTGCTATAATTGGCAACATATAATCTACAGCATTTTCTTTTTTCATATCACCATCTTGAATTTCCATATGTTGGATTTGATCAGCTCTTACTAAAGAATTGTTCATTGTCTCAACTAATTTTGGGGCACTATCATATGGATATAAAGATTGATCAGGATACATTTCACCAGCTGTATTTGCATCGGCAGCTACTTGCCATCCACTAAGATAAATTGCTTTTAATCCTGCTTTTGCATGTTGCACCGCTTGGTTACCAGATAATGACCCAAGTGTATTAACATAAGCTTCTGAATTTAATAAATTCCATAACTTTTGTGATTGATTTTTGCACATAGAGTACTCAATTTTTATTGAACCTCGAAGACGTTCAACTTCATCGTCTGTGTAATCACGTTTTATTCCTGCAAATCTTTTTAGATCGTATGAGATATTTTCTGCACTCATTAATGGTAGTCCTATGATGTTATTATTTTAAAGAAAATTGAATTAGTAGAAAAGAATTAGTTATTATCGTCTAGAGACTTAATAAGGTCATTCATTCCACTAGAACCCCAATCACAATGATCATCTCTCATGTAGATACCTCTACTGTTATGTTGATCAAAATCCTCTTTTTTTATGATTTGAGCTTCATTTTCATTATTATTTAATTTTTTGTTCATACAAATCTTATAATTTACAAGATTTACAATTTCTATAAAATTCGTTAAAATGCTTGTAAATCAAAGAAAAAAATTGTAAAAATAAATTTACAAAATTTACAAATAGTAAATATGAGTCAAATAGATTTAAAAATAGGGCCAAAAATCAAAGCTTTTAGAAGGCAATTAGGTCTCCAGGCAAACAAATTAGCGGAAGATTTAAGCATATCTCCGAGTTATTTAAATTTAATTGAAAGTGGAAAAAGAAAAATAGATGGCGACTTGCTATTAAGTGTCTGTGAAAAATTAAATATTGAGCTATCTGATCTAACGTCAAAGTCAGATCTTAACTTGCAAAATACAATTTCTGAAATTTTAGATGATAGTTTATTTGAAGACCTAGATATTTTGGGACCTGAAGTAAAAGATTTGGTTAGTACCAATCCTAAAATTGGTAAAGCAATTGTAAGATTAGGAGACATATTAAAAAAAAAAGATCATGAACTAATTGATAAGATTGAAAAGATATCTGGAAAGATTGTTGATAATAGAAAAAACTCATTTCCAGGTGAAGTTATCTCAGATTTTCTTCAACAAAATAGAAATTATTTTCCAAAATTAGAAGAGTTTGCAAATAAAGTTTTTGAAAAAATTCAAAAAAATAATCGAACAAGATATATTGCTTTATGTGAATATTTAAAATCTGAATATTCGATCAAAGTTGTAGATATAATACCAGAAGAAAATAAACCTTTTTCAAAAATTTATCACAAAAATAAAAAAGAACTTTTGTTAAGTGATTACAGTTCATTAGAGACAAAAAAATTACACGCAGCAGCCCAAATAGCACAAGAAGGAGCTAGCAAAGAAATCGATAAATATTTATCATCTTTTAGTTTTCCATCAGAAGAATCTAAGAAATTAACAAAAGTGGCTTTATTAAATTATTGTGGTGCAGCAATATTAATGCCTTACAAATTATTTCATTCTGAATGTAAGAAACTAAAATATGATCTTGAATTATTACAAAATACTTTCGCAACGTCTTTTGAGCAAGTTGCGCATAGGGTTACATGTTTACAAGATCCAAAACTTCCAGGAATACCATTTCACTTTTTAAGAGTAGATATGGCAGGAAATATTTCAAAAAGATTTTCTTTATCAGGTATTGATATACCAAGATATGGAGGTGCCTGTCCTAGATGGAATGTTTATTCTGCGTTAACTAGACCGGGAGTTATTCAAGCTGCTGTGAGCAAAATGACTAATGGTGAAAAATATGTTTGTATTGCAAGAACAGTTGAAAAAGGTATTGGAAGATTTGGACAAGCAAAAAGTATATTATCAATAGGTCTTGGTTGTGAAGCTAAATATGCAAAAGATTTTGTCTATACAGAAAATATAAATATTAATGATAAATCAACAGAAATTCCTATAGGCGTTTCTTGCAGAACATGTGACAGATTAGATTGTTCACAAAGAGCTTTTCCACCCTTACATAAAAAGTTTGATGTAGATTTAAATACAAGAGGAGTATCTGTTTACGTTAGTGATAATAATTCATAGATAATGATAAAATATATTTTGCCAGCAATTCTTATTTTTTTAATAGTATTGTTTTGGGAAAAAATTACTGAATATGTTGAAAAAAGATTTAATATTAGGCTAAATTACATTTTTGTTAGCTTAATTATTACTGCTATTGCAGTTATCCTTTTACTCCTTAATTACTAGTACCTATGAGTAGTTTTGATTTTTCAAATTATGAATTAGATGAGTCTGATGGTGTTTTCACTTTTAAAAATGAAAACACAACGTTGGGTTTTGTTAGATTTAATGACGAGGGTGAAGTAGAATACATTTTTGTAAACCCCATTTTTAGAAAAAAAGGTATTGCTAAAAAACTCCTAAATCTTGTTAAAGATAAAACAGGAAAATTACCAATACCTCAAGATCCAATTAGTCCTTTAGGAAAGAAATTATTTAAAATCATATAAAATTATCTAAGATTGGTGTAAATAGAGTTTTTCAAAACTAATTAATGCATGAATTTAAAAACATCATATTCATCACTAGAAAATAAGGTTGTCTTTGTATTAGGTGGCTCAACAGGAATTGGCTCAACTTTGGTTGAAGAATTTGCTAAACAAGGTTCTAAAGTTGCTTTTGTAGGCAGAAATGAAGAAGCTTCAAAAGAATTAATTGAAAGTTTAAAAGAATGTAAATTCTCTCCTAAATTTTATAAGTGCGATATCACAGATGTAAATTCTTTAGAAAATGTGATTGCAGAAGTCATAAAATCTATAGGTGACATCAATGTACTTTTAAATAATGCTGCAAATGATGAAAGGCATGAATTTTTAGATACTACCCATGAATATTTTGATTGGGAATATCAAACTAATTTGAAGCCACATGTATTTGCTGCAAAAGCTATAATAAAAAGTATGATTAAGTTAGGTGGTGGATCAGTTATTAATGTAGGATCGATTGGATGGATGAGAAAAAATGAAAAAACAATTCTTTATGGTGTTTTCAAATCCTCATTACATGGACTAACCCACGGACTCGCAAAACGATTTGGTAAAGATAGAATTAGAGTAAACACACTTGTGCCAGGTTGGACAATGACAAAAAAGCAAATTGAAGTTCATCTTGATGAAGAAGGTGAGAAAAAAATTAAAGAAGGTCAGTGTTTGCCTGATAAAGTTTTACCTCAAGATATAGCAAATGCTGCATTATTTTTAGCATCTGATGATAGCAAGATGATCACTTCACAAGATATCGTTGTCGACGGCGGTTGGACATAATTCACTAAACAAATTTTTTAATGGAAATTAATTTATTATTTTTCTTTACAGTTATTCCTGCAATAATTTTATACGGTATAGCAAAATCTGGTTTAGGAGGATCTATGACTTTGATTTCTATTCCACTAATGACAATAGTTATGCCTTTAAGTCAAGCACTAGGAATTATTCTTCCTATTTTGATATTTTCAGACTTCATTGCAACTTACAAATATAGAAAAGAATTTGATCTAGTCACTTTAAAATTAATGATTCCATTTGCAGCAATTGGTATAATTATTGGATCTTTAACTTTTTCATATTTTTCAGAAGAATTATTAAAATTTATTATTGGTTTAATGGGATTTATGTTTGCTGGTCATTATTTTTTTTTTAAAAAAAACAAAGAAGCTAAGTCTGAAAAAAATTTTCTTAAAGGTGGAATTTGTTCGACAATAGCAGGTTTTACAAGTTTCTGTGTTCATGCCGGAGGAACTCCCACAAGTATCTATATGCTTCCACTTAGAATGAAAAAAGAAATATATGTTGGAACAAGAATAATTTTTTTTACTTTTGTAAATTTAATTAAACTTCCACTTTATATAAATTTATCAATGACTAGTTTTGATACATTTAAACAATCTGCTATGCTGTTTCCTGTGGCATTTTTTGGAATATTAATTGGTTATAAATTAATCAAAATTATTGATGAAAAATTATTTTATAATATTTTATATATTTTGATTTTTATAAGTAGCTCAAGACTTTTATATGATTTTTTAATATGAAAACTTTTAAACCAAGACTTAAAGCTAGGTTAAGAAAAAATAGACAGGTACTAAATAAAAATATTGATAATTTCTTTGGCTGGGTAAAAGGAGCAAAACTTGTTGAGCTTAAAGAATGTAACACAGAAGAAGATCCTGTTAGACCCGAATTAGATAATAAATTTAGGACTGGATATGGGCGAAAAATTTATGGTGTAGAATATCAAGGAGAAATCCATGCCGTGATGTGTTTTGCTTATACAAATAAAATTCCAAAAAGTGTCGATGAATTAGAAAAGTTAAGCACTGATGCCTTCTTACAAAGTGCGATGAGAGATCAAAGTGGAGGTCAAATAGCAATTGCTTATACCGTTTGGTCTAAGAAAAAAGGCGGCGGTAAGTTAATTGTTAAAGAAGTGTTCAAAAAAATAAAAAAATCAAACCATTTAAATAGACTTATTACACTCTCACCTTTAACTGAAATGGCAACAAAATTTCACAACAATAATGGTGCTAAATTAATTCAAATTAATGAAACAACTCAAAATTTTGAGTATAAGGTCATGTAATTCATGTACCTGAAAAAGTT
>Ga0228668_1000428_pt1 | contig 18183 bp, 17 predicted proteins | sample 82DmetaG_FD_182701 | JGI IMG/M metagenome (GOLD analysis project Ga0228668, IMG submission 182701) | Seawater microbial communities from Monterey Bay, California, United States - 82D | ecosystem: Environmental > Aquatic > Marine > Coastal | place: USA: California | collected 2016-10-10
ATAAAGGTGATGCTGGCTCGTGTTCTACCGAAGTAGGTGATACTGGTGATTCTGGTTCAGATAAAGGTGATGCTGGCTTGTGTTCTACCGAAGTAGGTGTTACTGGTGATTCTGGTTCAGATAAAGACGACACAGGTTCGTGTTCTACTGAAGTAGGTGTTACTGGTGATTCTGGTTCAGATAAAGGTGACACAGGCTCGTGTTCTACCGAAGTAGGTGTTACTGGTGATGCTGGTTCAGATAAAGGTGACACAGGCTTGTGTTCTACCGAAGTAGGTGTTACTGGTGATTCTGGTTCAGATAAAGGTGACACAGGCTCGTGTTCTATCGAAGTAGGTGATACTGGTGATTCTGGTTCAGATAAAGGTGATACAGGCTTGTGTTCTACCGAAGTAGGTGTTACTGGTGATTCTGGTTCAGATAAAGGTGACACAGGCTCGTGTTCTACTGAAGTAGGTGTTACTGGTGATTCTGGTTCAGATAAAGGTGACACAGGCTCGTGTTCTACTGAAGTAGGTGTTCTTGGTGATTCTTCTGAAACTTTCTTAGGTTTTACTATTTTTAAAACTCTTTTAGGTTTTGTTCTTTTAATATCATCGTATATATAGTCCGTTTTTACAGTAAGATTAGAGGGTCTTTTAAATTTATCTAGTTCAGGATGAGATAAATCATTGCGAGATACAATATCTGTCTCCAACCTTCTTTTAATAGTTTTCTCTTTTTTACTGAGTAATCTTGTTTGTGTTACAATTTCTTTATTAAAAATTTGTCTGGCTTTATCTAAAACATCAATTTGATTACTAATTTGATTCATTACAGAAGCAGACTCAATATCAAATTGGTCCTCTTTTTTATTAAATATGTCCATTTCATCTGATACTCTTTGTTCCATTTTAGTAATATATCCTTCTCTATTCATTAATTCGGCAACTTCTCTTTTATCTTCTTCAAGTGTTATTTTATCATGTTTAAGTTCCGATATTAAATTATTATATTCTCTTTTAGATTGATTAAATTCACGTATATGTTGTTTAAGACTTACTTCATGTTGTTTTATATCAATTAAACGCTTTCTTGTTATTTTTCGTTGTTCTTTTAATTCTTGTTCATCTTTAACTATTTGTTTATTTTTACGATCGAGTTCGCTTTTAACAGCAGAAAATTTGGCATTACGGTTATCAACTTCTTGTTGTAATTTGCTTTTTTCTACATCACATGAAATTCTAATTTCAGCTATTTTGGATTTGTGATTTTTACGTATTAATTGTTGAAGTTCATTTCTTCCATCCTCTATTCTATTTGAGTTTTGAAGTCTTTCTTCAAAATCATTTTTAATCTGCTGAATCTGTAATTCATAATTTTCTTTTAGTGAACGTTGCTTATTACGTAATTTTTCGATGCCTAAAAGCGTTTTTTGCTTTAAATCAGATATAGCTTCTCTGCAGTTTTGTTTTTCAAGTTTTAAAGTTCTCAATAAATTATCAATTCCTACATGCTGTTGTTTAACTTTATCTTTAGATTTTATAACCTGTGATCGTAATTTTTCAAGATGTTTTTTATCTCTTGCACGAACCTTTTTCATATCAAGAATATCTTTTCTTGATAAATATTTACCACTAGAAATAGAATCGGATAATCTATTTCTGATTTTTGTCATGGGAGAACATCTGGGCGCGGTTTTAATACCACCGGGTTTGTAGATGCATTGTGTTCCATTATCATTAGTGTTGTTACATTTCAGTTCATTATTATGGTGTATTGAACATTCAGATGCAAGTTCAACACGCATGTTTGATGATTTACTATCAATAGACCTACTCATATATAATATAGTTTAAGACAATTATTTATAATAACAGACCTTAGCAAAAAAAATTTTATATATATTAGCAGTTTTCAAGAACATAATTTGATTTGGATAGACCTTTTAAAAATTCAATATGATTATTAATCTCTAAAACATTACTATCACTAGCACTATCATCAACAATTTTTTCAACATTCCATTTATCAAAATTATAATTATAATAAGCTGATACGGAAATATGTGTGCGTTTTTTGAATATTTCAATAAGATTATTTTGTAATTCTATCGTTGTAATCCTAGAAATACCAATTTTGTTATTATTACTGAATAACTCAAAAATACCATACGTTGAAGATTTTTTCATTTTTAGTGTAAATTCTCTTTCTATATCTATATCATTTTCAATTATTTTGATCAAATTGTCATCGTTATCATCATTTTCTCCTTCTGTAAGAGAAAATGTTTTAATTAAATCATCTTTGTCTTCTTTAAGTGACCTTTTAAGTGTATAATTAATCAATTTGACAGAAGTATATTTTGAGTTTGGCATATATTTTTTATTAAAATAGTAAACTATGGGAGTTTTTAGTCCATAAATTTTAACACCTGAATTATGTTGTTGATTTTTATTTACAAGAGCGCCTATCTCTGATATTGAGCAAAATTCTTTAAGACGGATGTTAAATGGTGTTAAAATATTAAATCCAATATTCTTGATTATATCATTACAAATATTTAAATTTTTGAGTTGATTATTTGAATTAAATGTTCTGCCTTTAACTACAATACATTTTTCTAATAGATATTCCCATTTATATGTTTTGGGATTTTTATATAAATCACCAAGTATTATCGTCTCTTTATAATTATCATAATCAATTGAAAGTGGAACGGCGATAATATTAGGCGCAAAGTTATCTTTTATTTTAAGATCAATAAGTAAACAAACGTTATCATTATAAATTTTTGTAATATACATAATATACGGACGAGCAGTAGTAATCAAGCAACATAGAAGATATTTATTTTTTTTTAAAATATCTAATATGTAATCATTATAAATTCTATTATTATTGTTAAATATATCTAAATTATAGCGATCCTTTATAGAATTAATTATTTTAGTTTTACTCCTAATATTTGATATAGAAAATCCATTACTATTACAAAAAGTTATCTTAACGATATCCATATTTATAATTGTTAATTGAATTTAAAATGAATATCAAATTTATTTAATATATAAAGATTAAATTAATACTAATTATAGTTATCTAACTTATGCAAGGTGTATTTTATTCCCAAAAAAAACTTAAAACTATGAAATTAATGATAGTAGATTCACATGAGCCATGTAGTGTTGATAAATGGCTAAAATTTATCAAATCAAAAAATAATATACCAGATGATTTTAAATCTAGAGAAAAAATATTAGAAAGGTATCCTGAAGCATATGAAATAATGTTACAAACATATATTTACAATTCAGATTTTAAAAACAATATTATTAGACAAAAAATAACTGTAACCGAAAAATCTCCAGAAAAAGTTGTAAAATCTGAAACAAATAGAGATAATGATAAATTTAACGAATCTAACAATATGCGAAGGAATTCAAAATTCCAAAATGGTAGATTTAGTAAATTTAATAATGATTCGGAAAGCAAAGGAGGATTTAAAATTTACAAATCTACACAATTTAAATCAATGAATGTAAGTAATACATATGAAAGTTCTAATAAGTCATCTTATGATAATAGGAACGGAAGAGGACAAAGGCAACACATGTCGTCGATGTATTCAATTGTTATTAAAAATTTGCCCAATGATTATGATGCTAATGATTTAAGAAACGAATTACAATATGTATTTTGTGAATATATTGAATCTAAGTTTAATTGTGATAAGAGAATATGTAAAACATCTGTATTAACCAGTAATAATGTTGTTAAAGGGGTTGCGTTTATAGATTTTTATAAAAAAGAACATATGGAATCAATTATGTCATCAACTGAAAGATTTAAAATTGGTTTTAATATTCTAAATATTGAAAAGAAAAATAAAAATTAAGATAATAAATTTATTTTAAATTTTATAATTAATCACCAGTGCTAATTGTTGTATCTAATTGGTCTACATTATCCTGAATACCTAAATCTATTTTGATTCTGGTAATTAAATTATCTAAATAATCACCTCTATTTAAATCTTCTGCTATACATGTTAAGTGCTCATCGGGGGTCAACGTAGGTTGACAACAGCTTCCTAAATCACCTAATACATCTTGTGGATAAAAATAATCATAATTTAAGTGTTTAAAAAATCCTGCTTCTCTTTTTGCTATAATATGTTTATACATTACTATAAAGTTGCTATAGTTAGTATGATATTCTATCACTCCTGTGCCATCTCCTTCTCCAGAACGAAGATCAGACTCTATTACTGCTATGGTCTCTGCAACACCTTCACGATTGTTGGTAGTCTTTAGTTGTTCACGATATTCATCTATTTCTTCTTTTGTTTTAATTTGAATTCCATAAGTCACAGCACATTCGTTGCATATTACAATAGGAGGTAATAGTTCTTCTTCACAAACATAAACAGAACTATCACCTTGAATTTCTTCTTCTTGGCCTGAAAACTTAAAAGTTGGTTGAATTAATCTTAAACAATTTGAACAATAACATGCTGTTGAGACCACAGCATCTTCATGTATTCCTTCAGGTTTAGCTAATTTTTTTTCAATAAATTTTTCGTTTTCTAAAGAAATTATTGGTTCTGGTTCGCCAAAACCATCTCTTCCTGAGTGATAAGCTTTAAATTTTAAAGGGTCGTCTGCGGGCTGGCTGGGATTAAAATATTTATCAGGAATGTTTTCGTCTCCTTCGGCTATCATTTTGATCCATTGGTCACCTAAATTGTATCTATTAATTATAACACCCAAAGGTGTTCCATCAACAAAATTTATAGGTATTCTACCTCCAACGAATCTTTTAAGACCTATTTCTATCCTTAACTGTAAAGCTCTCAATTTATGAATATCCCTTGAAATTCTAAGTTTACAATCTCCTCCATCTTTTAGGAATTCTTTTAACGCTTCAATTCTGTTTAATTTGTCCTGTGGATCAGTAATATTACGAATCTCATTTTTTGTTTTTTCTACTAAATTACAATCAAATGTCGCCAATGTATTAGGAGTATTTTGTATAGAATTGTAAATATTTGCTCTCCTCACAATATGTGGTATTTGTATTATTTCCTCTACACTATAACAACATCTTAGACCGTCGCCATGGCGTGGAACAAGAAATTCACTCGCTTCATTGGTCTCAGAAGTGGGAGCAGGAGATACAGTAGGAGCAGGATCAGGAGATACAGTAGGAGAAGAAGTATCATCACCTGTTGTTCCACATATTCTGGAGCCAAGGTCATGATACTGGTTTCCTAAAAGAACACATTCGCTAATATTAATAGGTTGTCTTATTTCGAGGCTTCTTCGTCGCATGTTGCTATACCATGTATCCAACTCTCCTTGAGTTGTTAAAGTTCGAGGATGGTGAAATGAAGCTCCGAATATAAGTGGAGTTGGAGTTGGAGTTATGTCTCCTTCTTGGCTTTGTCTAATAGTCTGCTCTAAATATCTATCTCTGTCAATTGTTATTGGATAATCACGATTAATAGCTAAATTCCGTCTTAATGCTTCGTGATAACTATCACCTATACCAAACATTTGATTTCTTAATGGATCTTTGGCATAGTTAGAAAATACTTCTAATGGGTCTGCATACGGACCTATAGATTGAGCTCCTGTATTTCCATGGTCGTTACCCGAGGCTGACGCGGAGTCGACGCCAATTACTCGAGGTTGTAATGAATCGTATACTATATTGACTAAGCATACTTGACAATATGGTGACATATTTACATTGTGTCTATCATTTATTCTGGGATGCGCTTCCCAACATTCACTCCAAGACTCAGGAACTGATATTTCGGGCAGATTATTCATGTAATCACGACCTTCTCTTGTTAAAAATAAAAATCTAAGTTTATCCATAATAATAAATGTGCCAGCATTACGTGTTATCGGCGCCTGTCTCTGTCTAATTAAAAATCTATTTCTATCACTGACGGCTTCTCCGTGTGGACCGCCTGTCGGCCATTTAAGGTTTAATTTTTTAATATTAAATCTTCCTCCAATTGCTCTAGATGTTACTAATACAAATTCATCCTTAAAATCAGAGAATGGTATATTATTTAGACTAGAGTTATTGGACTGCGAATTTCCCATACCATCATCGCAGTATGAGGGTATACGGCCATTACCCTCATGTTTAAATCTTGCAATTATAGGGAGTTTAGGTATTATATAAGAACCTGGTCTTTGTAAATAATGAGGGGTTTTAGATTGGCCTATACTTAAGCTTTCGGGCCAATTACTTCTAGCATCTGTAAAATTTCTTGTCATCCATTCTTCCCAATCAGTCCGGTCTGGTGACGGATTTGTTCTCGAGGCAAAGTCCATGTATTCTACCATATAACTATTATTACAAAGATTCTCACCACAATTAGTACAACATTGGTTGGTGTCGTCGCTGCCCACTCCGCCCAGTTGATTAATTTTTTTAGAATAATTTTTTATAATTTTTTTTCCAGAAATACTATCAACACTAACCCACTTATTGGTAATAGGATGTTGTATCATATTATTCTTATTCTTATTATTCATATTATATATAATATATAATATAAAAATTATTTAGTTTTAGTTAAAGACTTGCGAAGCCATCACCAAATTCATCAAATGCCATTACATCTTTAGCATTATCATCAATATTTAATGATTTTACATCTGAAATTAATTCATTGCCTTTTTCTTGATTCTTTGTAGGAACGGGGTCAAAATTATATTGCTCGTCTTTTATATTTGTAAAGTATCTATCAAGATCAGTTTTGCTATCATTTTCAGTAACATCTATAGTGTTTTCTTGAAGAGGATCTACAAGTTTTTGATAAGTAGAATCGGTATCAGCTCCTTCGACGTCTAAATATTTCATAAAATCATTATTTTGCGTATTATCTCCTATATCTTGTAACTCTTTTTCGTTGATTATAAGTTCTGGTTCTGCTTCATCTCTATGCTGAGATTCGTGATCATGCTCGTGGCCTATATGAACAGGTTCCTCTGATTCCGGAGGTTGGGAATCATCTTCAGTTTCTTTTTTTATAATACTAGGTTTTATTTTAGGAAGTTCACTATCCTTAAGTGACATGTGTATAAATAAAATTAAAGCAAGATAAACAGTGCATGTAACAATAAAATCAAAATCCATTTATATATACTTACATTTATTTTTAGTAGAAATAACCAATAAATGATAAATTATTCTTCTTGAAAAACAAGGTTGATAATTTTATTTAACATGTCTATTTTAACCGGTTTCTTCAGTATCAAATCGCATTTAAAATACGTATCATAATCATAAATATTAATATCAATATAGTTATTAATATTAATCACCATTAAATCATAGTTTTGCTCAGAATTATAGACTTTAAATGACGGAATTATAAATGAATCTTTTTTTATATTTAGAACTCTAATAAATATATTATTATTAATGTATTTAGCTTTTGTTTCAGTAATATTGAATTCTACATTATTTTTTTCATGTTTAAAATTATAGTTGCCATAATTAAATTCAGATATACCTTTTGTATGGTTAATTCGAATCCGTATATTATCTTGTTGTTGTAGATTATATATAATATTTTTAATTTTGTTTTTTGTAACCCTTGTATTAAATTTATTTTCATCAATATAACTTCCAAAGGATATTACAATAGGTGAATTTTTATTAGCGAGTGGGACATGTGTTGTAAGAAATTTATCAATTTATTGAATAATAATTAATATCTTTAAGTATCAAATTTAAAATAATTAATGAAAATTTGATATTAAATATTATTTACAAATTAATATTACAAAATGTCGAACATCAAAGCAATTCTACTTAGGGACAATAAGTCCATTAAAGAAATTCTTGTGCCAAATAGCTTATGCACTGGTCAACTAGATATTTCAGCAGTAACCGGAATTAAAAGTAAAGGACACGATAATATTGAAAGAGAATGTGATTATGAATGGAATGATAATCTAATTAGCATGTATTGTTGGTCTGAAGGTTCTGAATCTAAAATTAATAAGCATGATTTGCCTCCTCCTGTTGATAATGAGTTATACTATGGTGATATTCTTGTTCTGAGACATGATAATGGAAATCTGCTAGATTTGTCAAAAGATAATTATAATCAATTTTATGAAGATGCTTTTGGAGGATTTGAAGATATTGAAGAAGAGGAAGAAGTATCAAGTGACGAAGAACCAACTCAATCTGACTTGGATTTTATTGCCTCGGAAGGCGAACTATCTGATGAAGAATATACTGATGGCGCAGAAGATGAAAGTGAAGAAGCAGTTAGTGATTCAGAGGAAGAGAGCGAAGAAGATAGTGCTGATTTAGATCTTCATGATGAAAGTTCTTCTAATCCAACAAGCTCAATTGAAACGCCCGATACATCACAGCATATTGAAGAAATTCAAGAAACTAATACAGATAAAAAAAGTAATAATGAATAAATTTGATAATTAAATACTTAAAAATTTTTTTATTATATTATAAACCAATGAGTGTAGAAGTCAATCCAAGGAATGTAGTTGTGAGTAAACTGAAAACTTTGATAGAAAGTAATAATAAAGGAATCGCTAAAAAGATAAAATTAGATTCTGAAAAGATTGACAATCTGTGTCAGTCGATTGAAAAAGGAATTTATAATAAAACAATGCTTTTCAGTGACCAAAAAAATATTCCTAAAAAATGGGATAATAGCATATTTTTAAATATGTACAAGGTATTTGCAATTGAAGTTTATACTAATTTGGATACAGAATCTTATATAGGTAATGAAAGATTATTTGAAAGATTGATAAATAATGAGTTTGATGCATATGAACTGGCAACAATGGAACCGCATTATTTGTTTCCTGAACATTGGAAACCTTTCATCGATGAAAAGTCAAAACGTGATAGAACTCTATACGAGATTAATAAAGAAATGGCTACTGATGTATATCAATGTGTCAGATGTAAAAAGCGCGAATGCACATTTTATCAGCTTCAGACTCGTTCGGCTGATGAACCTATGACAACTTTCGTAACATGTATTAATTGTGGTAAAAGATGGAAATGTTAAAAATAAACAAAAATAAAATTTTATTTTATTTTTATTACTAAGTTATATTATTTAATCGTCATTATTATTCCCATTTAGTAGGTTAAGCAAAGTTATGAAGAGATTGATAATATCAAGATAAAGATTAATAGTCGCGAATACATGTTCATCTTCTTCAAATTGATACTTATGGTGTGAGCCTCCTACAATCATTTGAACGTCAACCACAATGTAAGCCGTCCAAAGAAGAACTCCCGCACATGAAGCGAATAGCTGAATGCTTGAACTCTTAACAAATATATTGATAATATTTACGATAATAAGACCGGTAAGTGCCCCGCAAAGAAACCCCACCGCACCAGTGCAGTCATATTTAGTTTGAAATGCAAATAGAGTCAATGCCAATGTAATTCCAAGACATGCTCCTCCAGCAAGAATCACTACATTAGGACTAAGTGTTGAGCAGACAGACCCTAGAAGATAACTTTGTGCCAGTGTAAAAATAGTTAAAATTCCATAATCAGTCGGAAATGTTTTAGCAACTCGATCGCAACAAATTATAGCAAAGATGGTCGCAAACATAATAGCAACGCAGAAATATTGGAGATGAACACCTTGTTTAGACTCTGAGAAATCTTTAAGATTAGATTGGGTCATGAATGCGTAACAACCTAGTCCTGTTAGTGTTAACATAATGGTAAGGTTACCGAAAACTTTTTGAACAAACCGATGTCTACTTGGAATAGAACCAAATTTTTTAATAGAAATATCTTCTCGATAATAGATGCTTGTTCCATATTCAAGATCATTATCAGCGTGAGAGACCGGATTGTGAGGAGCAATAGACATTCTGGAATAGATTATTACCTTTGAAAACAAAAATAAAAATATCAAATTTTTATTTATGATTAGATTACTAATTTAGAACAAGATCGTCAATCTTCCAATATTCAAATGTGTTATTAGGTAATTTTCTTTTAATGATAAGAGGAATCTTCTTTTGTTTATATTCCATAAGTGCGATTTCGTAGGTAGATGTAATACCTTTAGGAACATTTATAAGAGCAGGTGCTCCATTAGCTAACATTTCTGACCTTACACCCAAAATCTTTGCTTTCTCAAATCTCGTCATAAATGGTTTTGTAACTCTTTTAGAATTAGAATATTTTTCATACATTTCGTTTACTGAAAGAATATCTGATTGGCGCATAAAGCTGTCTTCGTCTTCACAACTTACGTCATCATCTTCTCCATCATTATCTGAACCGCTATCAAAGTTAGATGGTTCATCCATCGCATCAAGGGTTACACTTTCTTCTTCACTGGCCATTTTGTTATAATATATTTATATTTTATAAATCTTTAAATCAAATTTATTTACGTTTTTTTCCAAGAAGTTCCACAAACAGCACACAAGTAAAGATATTTCATATTAGTGGGATCATACTTAATATACAAAATTTCTTTTTTAGGTTTTACATACTCTTTAGTATAAAGTTTGTGTTCATCGACAATTTTATTAGAAAATTGTTCTTTAACTTTAGCTTTGTCTTCTACTGATTTACATGTAATAAGTCCCTGTGAAAGATAAACTCTTTGTGGTTTTTCAACAAAATTATCTGAAAAATCCGTAAATAACTTGTCAAATTCGTCAGCTGGCATATCTTCAGGAACATTTTCAACAAAGAATGACACATCAGAATCAATATCTCTCATACAAGCACACATAGGATTAACACAATCATATTCAACTCTCGGCAATGTAACATCAAATATGGTGTATTTATTAGAAAGCGCTTTGTCAGCAATATGATCCTCTTCATAATTTCTTTGATACACTGGACCTTTAGTATCTTCAATAACATTTTCCCAACCACAATTTTTACAATAATGACTTAATGAAGGTTTGTCATCACCCTTATTAAGTTTAGTATAAACCATAAAATTACACATCGGACAAAATTCCATTATAGTATAATAATATATTAATTTTATATTCATATATCAAATTTATTTAATTAAAAGTGCGTAATTTACATTATTTGCTATACAAGACATTAACAAATACTGTTTTTTATTTTCATCAATGTAAATAGGACCTGTATAACTATAGCTTTCAAGTTTAAAATTATTAATATACTCAATATCTTTTGATAATTTTATAAGTTTAGATTTAGGGATATTATATTTTTCTTTAATATTTAAAACCATAATACCTAAGTTGCATTTTAATATTTTATCCATTGTATAATAATATAAAAGTAGTTTTATATAAATAAAAAATTTTAGTTAGTAATATCTATTTACATTTTTTCCATCTTTTTTGAGGTATTTTTCCTTTAGTTTCATAAACTTCATATGTTTGCCCGTCATTTTCTGATACCAATTTAAAACCAATACTAAAATTACTTGCTTTTGAATTGGGAGTTTTTTTAATCTTTACTGAACCATTATTTTTAGGTTTAGTTTCTTTGTTAACATCATGTTGAGTATTAACGATAATTTCATTGTCTTTTTGTTTATCCTCACCTTCGCATATCATTTTAGTATCACTTAATTTAGTATCGATATCAATTTTACCAACGACGAGAGGATTCTGAAGGGAAAATACACAATGAAGTTTCTCAAGTTTCCTAATTATATTTTTAACATCATAATTAATACTAAATCCATACACGGGACTTTTTACTATAGTATTACCGTTTGTTTTCATAAGTTCCTCTTCATATTTCAAAACATTTTTAGCACCAGCTATATAGAATTCAAAATTTTTGTTGAACAGTTTAATAATATCATTCCTAAATAATCTATAAGACATGTCAGGATTATCAATATTTTCCATAACACCGCAAACAGCATGTTTAATATTAAACCAAGAAATAATATTGGCATAAGTTTTATGGAGCGATTGACGCTTATTAACATCTTCATAACCCGGTTCATTCTCCAATGGGAATGGTGTCATTACCGAACGCATTGAAACCCCTACACTTCTTGGATTATTACAAGGAGTCCAAGGAGGTCCTTGCCATGTTCCCAAAAACGAGAAACAACACTTACCACATACATACAAATTTGGATGTTTTCGAACTTTTTCTCCCTGTGTAAGTGTTTTCATAGTCATTGGTTTAAATGGGTAATTATTTGGAAATTGTGCTTTGAATAGATAAAATCCTCCTTGATATGGAGTATCATCTGGACCTATAATAAGTTGATGATAATGAGTGCTAATATTTTCATCATTATTAAAATGGTAATATATACCTTCTTGTTCAATAATAGCCCTATCATTTTCAATCTGTGAAATATCAAATTTCATTCTCCCAACTGCGATAGAAGACGGTGTATCAGTGTATAGATTCTGTGTTGCGGACATTTTTTTTTCATCAAAAACACATATTTAATTTCAAATTTTTTATTTAAATATAAGGATAAAAATTTATATACTATTATATAGTAATGGCATCACCATACAAAATATACTGTTTAGGAAATGTTTTATTAGATAAAGGATATAACTATTTTTCTGCTGAAGCAAATGACAACAAAAAGGCTGTTAGAATGAATAATATTGATAGAGGGACCTTTGGATCTCTTTATGATTTAACTTATGACTCTACACTAATTGTTGAGCAACTATACCTGGGAAATTCTTGTAACGCAAGAAATTATTATGATTTAGAACATAATAAAGTTGGACTTATTATTAATATATCGCCGTGTATATCTAATTATTTTGAAAACGAGTTTGAATATTATAATGTCAAAGTAGAAGATATATATGGTGCTGATATACTCTGTCATTTAGATAAAACAGTTACAAAGATGCATGACTTTATAGAAAATAATCCCCAAAAATCTGTATTCGTACATTGTTTTATGGGTTCAAGTAGATCAGCAACTATAATAATTGCTTATTTAATGAAGTACCATGGTTATAACCTTAGAGATGGATTAAATTTTGTAAAAGGTAAAAGAGAGGTTGTCAATTTAAATAAAGATTTCTTTAACCAACTTAATGATTTTGCTAAAATGATTGTTGATAAACAGGAGGATTAAGATAATAGAACTATATATATATTTATAATAATAATAAATTTGATATAATAAATATTTAAAAATTAATATGTATCCTATATTAAGAGAATGCCTACAGTGTCGAAAACTCCAGAGTTACTTTTGAAAGAAAACAATGAGCTACAAGCATTTTTAAACGATCGTAAAGTTCCATATGATGCTAAACATAATTTTACTCATACAAGTATTGATTGTCCAAGAGGTTCTTATAATATTCCTGTTAAAGAAATGGAGATATTTAATGATTTATATTATAAGGTTGTTTTTCAAGATGGAATCCATTGTCATTTAACAGAAAAAGTTAGTGACAGACAAGTAACTCCGTTTAAAATAGATATGGATTTCAGGTATTATAAAAATATTGACCCTAACACAACCGATCAAAAAGATATACCAAGGCACTATACAGCTAATCATGTTAATCAAATATGTCAACTGTATATGAAGTATATAGAAGATTGGCTTGTGAGTCCTGATGATGAAGAAAGAGAATTCTTTATTATGGAAAAAACACATCCTACCTTTGATGTAGTTTCCCGAACAGGAAAATTTAAAACAAATCCAGAAGATGAAACAGAATATACTATTAAAGATGGTATTCATATAGTAGTCCCCCGTATTACATCCTGTCCATTTATTCAACATAATGTAAGAGAGTCTGTATTCAAAAATTCTGGAAGTATTCTTGATGAATGTAAATTTGTTAATGGATATGCGGATATATTTGATAGATGTGTAATTGATACGAATAATTGGCAGATGTATGGGTCCAGGAAAAGCGGCAAGGAAGCTTATAAAGTTACGCGTATTATTAGAGTATATCAAGACCATGTAGAGGATGTTCCATTAGATGCGTATGATGATAAAGAATTGGTTCAACTACTGTCTATGCGCAATTGTGACCCGGACTTTTATTCCATGATTGATCCGTCTAAGGAAGATTTAGTAAGGAAAAATAATGAAGAGTATATTTCAACTAAGGAAGGAAGAAGGTGTATTTCACAAAAGAAAAAAAATAAAGGTAAGCGAAAGTTAGGTAAAAAGGATATCGAATTGATTGGTAGATATATTGCTTGTCTTAATGCCGAAAGAGCTAAATCATTTGGTTCATGGATTGAAGTAGGTTGGTGTCTTCATAATCTACACAATAAGGATGATAAACTTTTGATTAAATGGATTGAATTCAGTAAAAAAGCAGTAACTTATGCTAATGAAGCTGAAGAAGCATGTAGAGAAAAATGGGAGTCTATGTGTATGGATGGTCTTGGTATTGCAAGTTTGAAGTTATGGGCAAGACAAGATAATCCTAACGAATATTCAGAAATTATTAAGGAGGATATTTATAATCATATTATGAATGCTACTAAAAATAAAAAAGGTAATCCTAATGATGTAGCAAAAGTAATATACGCGATGTATAAAGATTACTTTGTCCTTGTATCAGTAAAAGATAGTCTATGGTATTATTATGATGAAAAGAAAAATTGTTGGAGACAAGATGATAAGGGAATTATGCTTAAGACTAAGATTTCAAATGAAGTTTATAAAGAGTTTTGTAAAATTGCTTCTGACAAAAATGAATCTTCAACAGAAGCTGGAGATGCTGATAATGAATTGAGTATTAAAATTATGGGTGTCGCAAATAGACTTAAAGAAACTCAATTTAAATCAAATATAATGTCAGAACTTCAAGAATTCTTCTATGATAAAGAAAAAGACTTTCTTGAAAAACTTGACCAGAATAATAATCTTATTGGATTTACAAATGGTGTATATGATTTAGTTAGTGAAACTTTGCGAAAAGGCCGTCCGGAAGATTTTGTATCTCTTTCTACTAAAATTGAGTATATTCCATATGACCCCAAAAGTGAGGAAATCAAAGAAATTGAATTATTTATTCAAACTATCTTTATAATTAATGAAGTTCGCGAGTATGTTCTTACACGATTGTCGTCATTCCTATCAGGGTCTACTAAAGATGAGGGGTTCGATATCTTTTCAGGCGGAGGTGGTAATGGTAAATCAAAAATTATGGAACTTCTTGAAAAATCAGTTGGTGATTATGGTTGTAAATTACCTATTACTCTATTGACTGCTAAAAGAGCAGCATCAAACGCAGCTACACCTGAATTGGCTGCTACAAAAGGAAAGCGAATTGCCGTGCTACAAGAACCTGACACAAATACTAAATTAAATGTTGGTTTAATGAAAGAACTTACTGGTGGTGATACTATTCAAGCAAGAGCTCTATACAGGGAACCATTTGAATTTAAACCGCAATTTAAGATGGTTCTATGTTGTAATGATAAACCCGATTTGCCTGAGCATGATCAAGGCACTTGGAGACGTGTGAGAAACACTGATTATATTACAGCATTTAGACCGGAACCTCAAGAGGAATGTGTTCTACAATTTAAAATGGATGATAGACTTTCAGACAAAATGGAAAATTGGACAGAACCGTTTATGAGCCTACTTCTTCATTATAATAAGAAATATAAAAATGGACATTGTAGAATTCCTCCTCCAGAAATTTTGGAATATACTGCTGGATATAGAAAACAAGGTGATCATTTCAGTGACTTTATGGAGGACAGATTTGAACTTATTGATGATGATGCGTCAGAAGGAGTAGCATTTAATATTGCCCATCAAGAGTATCAATCTTGGTATAATTCAAATCATCCTAACTCAAATGGACAAAAGAATAGAAAAGAGTTTCAAGCATTTATGGATGAAAAATTCAAATCAAAAAGCACGGGTGGAAGGAATAAAACATATCTCGGAATTAAAATAAAGTCAGATAACGAATTTGATTCATATAGTAATGGAAATGATACGTGTATGATAGATGATGAACTTGATAGTTAATTAAAAAATTTATTAAATATAATAATAAAATTTTTAGTAATATTTTTCTTTTATAAGTTTACCCATACCAGCTAATAATATTAAAGCAAAAATTAGTAAAATCCAGTTTAAAACTTTAACATAAGATTTTGTATTTGAGTCGTCTTTTTCATTGTAGATGGTTTTCCTTTTATTAGTATCAATTTTCATAATATTGGATTTAAGAATTGAATCATTTACTTCAATCTGTTTATCCTTTTCTATAAGTATAGTAGCTTGTTTGGATAATATATTTTGTTGGTCATTCATTCTGTCAAGTTTATCTATATATAAATTTTGAAGGGTGCTAAATAATTCATCGGGTTTTAGTGACTTTTTACCACCTTTACCTCTTTTAATAATATCATATTCTACTTTAAGCTTATCATATTTTTTTTTATAGTTTGTCATGTTATTATATATTAATATATTTATTAAAAATTAATAAATACTAATATCTATATTTATTCCTGGTCTTCTTCTTTAGGTGTAGGTTTGGGCGTAGGTCTATCAAGAACGAAATTTTGCTTACTCATTATTGATGAATGTTGATATCTATTTAGCCAAATACGTCCCAATGATGATAGCACTAATACAACAGCCATACCGATGCTAACTTTAATAGCCATTCCTTGGGTAATATTATCATTTTTAACCAATAAAATAACAAGTATTATTCCTAATAAAAAAATAAACACATTTTTGAGGAAAAATACTATAAAAGATTTTTTTGAGTGTTCATTCTCAGAGGTCTCGATTTGTCTTCTTAATGTTAGAATATCATTTTTAAGATTACCAAGTTTTAGTTGGTTTCTTGTCATTTCTCTACTTAAGTTGTTATTTAATTTTTTCATATTGTGAATAGTTACAATTTTTTCATTTAGAACATCAGTGTCTCTATTGTAATCTCTATAAAACTGATTAGCAATATCACGTTTTTCTTGAACTAATTGCTGTATTTTGTCACTTATAAGTTGGTTAGAAGCTTCTTTTTCTGCATCTGCTTTAGAAAGACCTCTTTTATATCTTTGGGCTTGTTTGTCTCCTTCAAGCATAACTTTAGCTTTGGCGAACATACTCGCATTTGCTCGTAAAACATTATTGTATGACATATTTAATATATAAAAAGAATAAAATATATTAAATATCATTTTTATAAATATCAATTAAGATAGCTTAATGATAATTAATTAATTGCCATAGAATTTAACAATTCCTGCAACAATCATTATGTTAATAATGAGGAGTGCGATAAGCATATTTCTTCTATAGGTGTTTCTTTCATCTGTAAATCCAATTTGACGATTTTTAGAAATTAATTCAAGATTTGTTCTTGAAATATCTTCATCTTGTTGTTTAATTTGGTAGTTTTTCTTATTAATTTGATCACGAGCAGTATTAATTTGTTTTGACTGAGAATTAATCATTCCTGAAGAACCACTAATATTTTTCTTCATATTTGATAAAATCCCATTAAGATAATTATTAAGCTTTTCAACCTTTGGACGAAGAGTTTTTTCAGCATACATTCTTTTCCAAGCCTTATTATTTGATCTATCATATTTATGTTGTAAATATTGATTGTAGGCACTATAGTATTTTGTTAATCCAGATTCATAGATATCCTTGAGTTTATTAATATTTTTTTTCCTTTGACAAGTGTAATCACAGCCAATTAAATTAGACATATATAATTTATATACAGAAATTTAGTTGAGAACACAACATATAAATTAAATTTATCTTACACATCTATAGAATCTATATTCGCTATTTTGTGATGTTTTAGTTTGAGTAATCTCTATTACATCTCCTGATTTAAAATTATAATATTTAGAAATAATATCATCTTTTAGAAGAACAGGAAGTTGATTTTTAGTTGTAAGACTGTATCTTGTTAAAATATTTTTACCTTCATCTTCAGAAAGACATTTATGTAAAGGGACCAATTCATGTTTAGTTACATTAAACTGTAGCTGTTTACACCAATATATCTGAATGTTAAGGTATTGTTTATCTTTTTGTAGTTTAAGTATAGAATTATTAGGTTTACTTTTAAGAATTAAAATTAGATCAATGTTTTTGTTATCTTGATTTTTTTCTTTAATTTCTTCGTAAACTTCCTTGATACTACTAGGTTTAATTTTTAAAGCAAGTATATATTTTATATATAGGAC
>Ga0228668_1000452_pt1 | contig 17374 bp, 10 predicted proteins | sample 82DmetaG_FD_182701 | JGI IMG/M metagenome (GOLD analysis project Ga0228668, IMG submission 182701) | Seawater microbial communities from Monterey Bay, California, United States - 82D | ecosystem: Environmental > Aquatic > Marine > Coastal | place: USA: California | collected 2016-10-10
ATGCTGTGAGAGATTGGGTAAAGAAATCGGTAAGCCCTATCATCGAGGATTGTTACGAAAAAGCAGTTTGTCCAACACACTTATTTAAAGAATTAGCCGATATAGGTGCATTTGGTCCTAGTTTACCTGAGAAATATGGTGGAGGAGGAATGGATGAAATCGCATATGGTATTATTATGCAAGAGCTAGAAAGGTGTGATTCAGGTCTCAGATCTATGGCATCGGTACAAGGTTCTTTAGTTATGTATCCCATATATAAGTATGCTACTGAGGAGCAGAAGATGAAATACTTGCCTAAGTTAGGTAGTGGTGAATTTATTGGTTGTTTTGGTTTGACTGAGCCTGATCATGGCTCTAATCCAGGAGGTATGACGACTAATATCGTTGACGATGGAGATGCATATATTCTTAATGGAGCTAAAATGTGGATTACTAACTCTCCTATAGCTGATTTAGCTGTGGTTTGGGCTAAAGACGAACAAGGAAAGATTAGAGGTATGGTCGTAGAGACTGGAACGCCAGGATTTACGACTCCAGAGATACATGGTAAATTATCACTCAGAGCAAGTATTACAGGTGAGCTTGTTTTTGAAGATGTAAGAGTACCAAAAGAGCAAATATTTCCAGATGTTAAAGGACTCAAAGGGCCTCTATCTTGTCTATCCAAAGCGAGATACGGTATCGCATGGGGAGCAATAGGAGCAGCATTAGACTGTTATGATTCTTCATTGAGATATACTATGCAGAGAGAGCAATTCGGTAAGCCTCTTGCTGGGTTCCAGCTTATTCAAAAGAAGCTTGCAGAGATGATCACTGAGATCACTAAAGCCCAACTTATGGTATGGAGGCTAGGTACATTAGCTAACGAAGGTAAAGCTACTCCTGCACAGATATCAATGGCAAAGCGAAACAGCTGCGAGATAGCATTAAAGATAGCCAGAGAGGCTAGACAAATGCATGGAGGAATGGGTATTACTAATGAGTATTCGATTATGCGACATATGGCTAATTTGGAGACTGTTCTTACGTATGAAGGTACACATGATATTCACTTATTGATTACTGGTATGGATATTACAGGACTTAATGCATTTAAGTAGTGGAATAATACAACATGATATAGAAAAGGCCACTCGATAATTTTGAGTGGCTTTTTTGTAATAGGAATTATCTATCTTCATATAAAATTGGATATTATTTAAATGGGATTTTTAGGAAAAAGTCGGAAGCCAAAACCTTTTGGATTTATACCAAGGTTTTATGATGAGCAAAAGGAAGAAAGAAACAAACGTCTCAACATGTTAAATAATCCTGATGATATTGATATGGCAAAAGATAGGATTAAATCTGGTTTACGAGCTACTTATCGCGGTGATTCAGCCTATAAAAAACAACAAACTAAAAGGGCTAATTGGAGATTGTTTTATATCATTGTTATTTTAATATTTGTCAGTTACTTGATATTGAAATCTACGGTTATTACTGATTTTATGGAGAAGATTGGAGGGTAAAGTTTAGGGTTAATTTGTAATAATTTATTTGTTTGTTGCTGAAGTAACAGGTGTTTTCACTTTGTTCCTGCGTTAAAATATTTTATTAGACTAATCTTCAGTCCAGTTATGAGAAAACATTCAAAAAATGAGAGATTATATATCCTAAAACGATCCGTCAGATTCCTTATAAATTACAGCCGTTACTACCTGACCAACTACTTTTAACGTACGCTTGGAGACGATATCAATATTGTCTTTGTGTGTATGGTGATAGTGACCGAAAGATGTCTCTCCTGTTGTAATATCTTTAGGCATATTTATTATATCTACCATAGGAAATTGACGATGTGTCATCACGTAATAATGGTCATCAGTAATCTGTCCAGCTTTAAAATTTTGAAAATAATCTGAGTATCCCATACCTCTGGCAAGACCCCAAATTTTCTTTTGAATTTTTCCTGCATTAGCGAAAGAGAAACCCTCAAGACCAAACTGTGCATTTTTGGCTCCAACCATATCTAGTAAAATTCCAAATGTAGCTTTATAGTTAGGCACATGGGGATTCTTTCCCCAGTACTGAGAACCTAGACACCAAGTTGTTTGAGCACCATTCGAATCGCCCTGATCTTCTGCATCGAAGAGTACAATATCAATTCCTAGATCAATAGGATTTTCTTTGACCATATTAGCGATCTCCAGCAGTATAGCCGTTCCTGTAGCACCATCATCAGCACCCATAATAGGTTTTTCTTGCATCGATTTATCTTCATCTTTCTCAGCGATCAATCTACTATCCCAGTGAGCAGCGAGCATAATACGGTGAGTGTTTTTTGGATTAAACGAAGCGATAATATTATAAGATTCTTTATCTTCTAAGCCCAAAAAAGATGCTTTGAATTCTTGCTCTTGTACATCTGCACCAGCAGCTTTTAGTTGTTCTACGTACCAATCTTTAGTTGCTTTATGTTCTGGAGTACCTGGAATACGATGACCAAATGACAACTGTTTCTCTACTAGAGCATATGCTTTGTCTCCATCAAACTTGGGCACCTTTACTCTCGGCTTTTGCGCTGTTGGCTTAGGGGTTGATTCAGTAGGATTATCATTTCTGCATGATGAAACCCCTAATAGTAGGCTAAGCGAAAGAATAAGTATAGATAGATGCTTCATTTATTATTTATGTTGAAATGTCAAGACAAGATTCAACAAGCTAGTTTTTTCTTGCCTGCGATTGTTTATATATTAGTTAACGATCTAGAGACATTTAAATTGACCATGTCGTTCCATCTTTTCCATCTTTGATCTGTATCTCTAGTTCTTTAAGACTATCACGAATCTTATCTGATATACCCCAGTTTTTGCTTTCTCTTGCTTCTTGTCTGAGTTCTATGACTAATTGCATGAGACCATCTAATACTTCTCCACCTGCACCTCCAGCAGTATCATCCATGAGGCCAAATACATCGAAGATAATTCCTTTAAGTTTACTCTGTACAGTATTTAATGTCTCTTGAGAAATATTGGCTAATGACACCTTACCAGACTTTAGACTGTTAATTTTCGTAACGATTTTAAATATGCTTGCGATGGCTCTAGGAGTGTTAAAATCGTCATTCATATGCTTATATACATCTTCGACGAGATCAAGTAGCTCTTTGTTAATTGCACTATCATTATTTTTGGCTGTGCCCTGAATATTGCTGAGAGTCTTGAGGCCTTCCATAAATCGCTTATACCCTTTCTCTGCTGCTTGTAGGACACTATCTGACAAATCTGAAGTAGATCTGTAATGTGACTGTAGGAAGAAGAATCGAACTACCATTGGACTATATCCCTTGCTGATGTGCTCACTCTCTCCACTGAATAGTTCTGGTGGCATGATACTATTACCGTCACTCTTAGACATTTTCTTGCCATTCATGAGTAGCATATTGGTGTGTAGCCAATAGTTGACTGGTGAACATCCACATGATCCCATGTTTTGAGCAATCTCGTTTTCATGGTGAGGAAACTTAAGGTCGTTACCTCCACCGTGTATATCAAATCTCTCACCGAGGTACTTTGTACTCATTGCAGAACACTCAAGGTGCCATCCAGGAAATCCTTCAGACCACGGAGAATTCCATTTCATAATATGCTCTGGTGCCGCCTTCATCCATATCGCAAAATCTGATGGGTGACGTTTATCTTCTTGATTTTTAAGGTTATCTCTAGACTCTGCTTTTAGTTCTTCGATCTTACGGCCAGATAGCTTACCATACTCACCAGTATCTTCTGCTAGCTTGAGAGTATCAAAGTAAACTGATCCGTTCGCTTCGTATGCATAGCCATTATTAATAATCTGCTCTACCATCTCTATCTGTTCTATGATATGAGCAGTAGCGCGAGGCTCAATACTTGGTTTTTTAGTGTTGAATACTTCCATCATATGATGAAAGCCATTAGAGTACTTCTGTACCACTTCCATTGGCTCAAGCTTCTCAGCTTTGGCACCTTTGAGGATACGATCTTCACCATCGTCAAGCAAGTGCCCAACATCAGTGATATTACGTACATATCTTACCTTGTATCCGAGGTGTACTAGATATCTATAAATCATATCAAATCGTACAAAAGTCATACAATTACCCATATGTACATCATTATAGACAGTAGGTCCACACACGTACATTCCTACATATCCTTCACTAATCGGTTTGAATACTTCTTTCTCGCCACTTAGGCTATTGTATATCTTAAGCTCTCTATTCATAACTACAAAAATACGATGATAATATATATATCATATAGTGGAATGCGTTAATGTGTATTCTAATTGATTTGGATGTTTCTTTGGATACTATAAAGGCGAATAAAAAAATGACTTGCAAATTTGGTCTGCAAGTCATTTTTCAAATTTTTGTGATTTTACCTTTTATCTCAGTAGTGTCACATCTCCCTTGAATACAAGGATATTTCTTCGATCTGGATCATTAGGAATATCACCAACTAATCTAACTATCATATAATATCCGTAAACTTCAGGCGGAACTTGTTCACCATCTCGAGTTCCATCCCATCCGGTTAATCCATTGGTATTATCGTAGACAGTTTCTCCCCATCTATTGTACACTCTGAATTCTTCATATTCAAGAATTCCTTGACCTTTGATAGTGTCAATCTTTTCAGCTACTCTAAAAAATTCATTCTGGCCATCACCATTAGGTGTAAATAAACTTGGAACAGCAATAACAGTTGGTACCGGTAAAACTGTTATTTCATATCTTATTGAATTACAGTTTTCAGCATCGATATATTGTAGTAAATAGGTATAACAACTGTCAGTATTCGAATCAGCGATTGGAGGAGAACAATCTTCACATACCAAAGCTAATGGAGCTTCTATTACTGTTAAGAGATCGGTATTAATAGTATCTGATATGACGTCAAATATAGCATCTTGACCTTTTTCGACAGTAATAGTATCAATAATAAGTTGTTCAAGATTATTATTAAAAAAGATATCTTGTGTTACTACTACTTCGCAAGCAATCCCTTCCGATAGTAGCGATAATGTTGCAATTGTTGAATTGCCAATAACATCTTCACCTATTGTCTGTGTAATAGGATCAACGTTGTCAAAGACCTCTCCAAATCCAAAATCCCAAGACCAACTAGCTACTCCCATAGTATCTATTAAATTAAAGGTAATGCTTTCACCTTTGCATATTTCATTAGTACTCATTTCAAAATTTCCTTGAGCACCTACTACTGTATAGTTGGAAAAGATTGTGTCTGCACAGCCGTAATCTGAAGCTACAATCATCGCCACATCATGAGTACCTATTGGGAAAGTAAGAGTAGGATTTTGATTCAATGAATTACCTCCTGCACCCGCACCCCATAGATAACTTACTGGATTACCGTTTAATGTAGAATTGTCTTCAAAATTAATTGTACCTGGATCACATATCGCATCTCCTTGCACTAATAATATACCTTCATTAAATGCGCTAAATGCTGCCTCTGGAGGATCTGTTACAAGTATCTGGATAGATTGCTCATTTTGGCAACCTGTAGACTCTTCCGTAAGGTTAAGTGTTATGATATAAATACCTGATGTGATGTACTGTATTGTATCCGTAGAATCACTACTAGATTGTCCATTTCCAAAATTCCATATATACTCCAATGTCGATCCTTGATCAGTAATATCAGTAGCCACAAACTCTACCTCTCCTCCAATACATATTGGCGCAGGATCTGCTGTGATTTCAGTTAGTGGGCGATATACTTCTATATTCCTTTGTATAGTATCTCTACAGCCTAGAGCGTCTTCAACGGCTAAGAATATTGGTAGTTCTTCTAGATTGAGACTGAAAAAATTAAAAGTTTGGGATGGATTAGGGTTTTGAGAAAATTCATTGATGTTTCCAAGCCCGTTGGCTCCTTCCAAATAACTCCAAGCGACTATCGTGGTATCACTATTAGTCATATCCGTAAATGTGACTTCATTGGGAAAACAGATTGGTTCTTTATCAAATTCGAAAATTGGCTGTATGGTAAATACATTTACAGTATCAGTAACGGCTTGTGTACACCCATTGATATCTTCTACAGTAAGCGTAACTACATCTATACCAGTGTTTGGAAATATATGTTGGATTACAGCTTCTCCTACTTGACGAGGTCTACCATTTTGTTGGAATGACCAAGTATATCCTTTACTACAATCATCATCTACATCGATAGACAGCGATGCATCTAGATCGTAAAGTACATTGTCACAAAGATTTTCTGGAAGATCAAACATTGGTACTAGATCTCTTGCATGGATTACTACTGAGTCGATATGACTTGGACATCCAGTAGTTTCATTGAAAGCTTCTAAGTAAACTGTATAATCTCCAGACTCTGGAAAAGTATGTGTGAAGAAGGAGTCTGTATATGTTACAGCTACTCCTGAGGTATCCTCTATAGACCATAATATACTCGTTGCCATCTGACTGCTATCAGAGAATATTACAACAAGGGGATCATCACAATTGACCATATACCATAAATCAGCTCTTGGTCCATTGACGGTTATAGCGTCTTCATCAGTGATAATAGTTCGACACCCATTATAATCGACGGTGTATTCTATATCAAAAACTCCAGTATTACTTATGAAGGCATGCTCCAAGATGCTTTCCCCTTCACAATGGTGTGATCTGCCATCGTCTGTACTTAGATTAAATGCATCTATTCTAGGATCTATATTAATCGCGTTGAGTGTTACAGTATCTCCAAAGCAAATTTGCGATATGTCTAGTTCGTATTCAATATTGATTGGCTCACCTACTTCTATCAATACAGCCCAAGACGTATCGATACACCCAGCTTCATTTTCTACAACTAATGTAACCAAGTACTCTCCTGGATCATTAAATATATAGGTGTGGTCGTCATTATTCGTAAATGTCTGAGTATCACCATTACCATAGTCATAAGAATAGGTAAGAATGGGTTCAAATGATGTACTAGTATCTTGGAATGTGACTCCGAGCGGTGCACACCCATGGTGTACAGTCGGTATGAAATGCGCCTCTGGTAGTTGTTGTGAATAGTAATCATCTAATGTGGCTACACAGCCTTGAAAGGTAGTAACGACTAATTCTATTAATACAGAATCTTCAACATTGACATAGAATGAATCTCTTGGAGGAGTTTCATATGTAGCGGTATATGTCATTCCACCTGGCACATCAAACCAAACATAACTCGCGTATGGTTCTGTCGTTGTGATATTTACTATTGTAGGGTTGATACAGGTATTTTCTGGATCAATGATCACTGCTACTTCAGGATCTTGGATGAACACTTGGAATGTCGTATCAACAACACAATCGGCATCACCACCTAGTTGTCCTACCATATTGATAGTTACAAGTCCAGATTCATCAAATATTACAACTGGTTCTTTAACATCATCTTCTGTTTGTAGTGTAACAGACTCAGGAAATGTCCATTGGAAACTATTAGCAGCAGTGTTGTTAGTCAAAATAGTAGAAACGCCAATACACAATGTATCATTGAATCCAAAGTCTGCGAGAGGCGCTCCGATGCTAATAGTCCTTGTGAATGTCGATACACAATCTCCTTTAGTAAGTGTAAGTTCTGCTTCGTAGACTCCTTTTTCTGTATACTGATGTAGAGTATTGGTCGGATCGGTAGATGATTCGCTATCTCCAAAGTCCCAATTATACTCAACTTCAGCTAATGTTTGGCCGCTGGCAAAAAATATTGTTGCTGGTACATCACAAGTAGCACTAGGATTGGCAGTGAAAAATGCATTTAATACAGGTTCAGCAGAAACATCAATAAAATCTTCGAATAATTCGGAATTGTTACACCCTGCAATATCTGTAAGTATTTCCAAACTTACGGACTTCAAACCTGGCTGAGCGTAGAAGTGTATAGGATTTTGCTGGCTAGACGTGGATCCATCTCCAAACGTCCATGAATATCCAGTCACAGTAATACCCGTAGGCACTTCACTATTATTTGTAAACTGAAATCTACGCGGATTGCATGGATCGATTAGAGTGGCATCTATTTGTACATCGATATCTGGAAGTACAGTGATAGTAACTGTACCTACCTCACTACCACCAGTACCCTCATTGAGTGATACTACATAGACTCCTGGAGTAGAGAAAATATGTGAAGGCGCAGCCTCAACAGATCCAGCGGTTCCGTCTTTAAAATCCCAAAAGAATGCAGCCTGTCCTGCTGGAGGAGAGAAATTTACTTCTAAGGGTACACACCCTTCTATGACATTGGCAGTCTGAGCGCTAGCAAAATGTGTTGCTAATGTCAGTATGCTGATGGAGAAAAGTAATTTATATATCGTATTCATATTGTTTGTCTTTATTCAATAGTTAGGGTTTTAATTATGGTTTTTGTCTACCACATTTTACGATCGCTGTTTAGCCATGTATTGGCCATCTTTATATATTGACCTCTTGTAAACCCACAATCACAACCATAATAAGACATAATATTACCCACATCAGGTTGATAAAATTCTCCATTGATATCTGTTCCTGTGAATATAAATTCGCAATTATCTCCGAGCCATTGTATCTGAGAATCTTCTATATATGGATCTGCTGGCGTATCGCATATAAGGTCTCCTACTAGATCACAATTGGAACCATCTACATTTTCCACGCCACTTCCTTCGAATGTATGTAGTAACCCAAATAAGTGTCCCATCTCGTGAGGAAGACATCCTCCTTTTATGTAGATCTTAGCATTGTTTTCATTGGCTATTTGACCGAGATTAGCAAATCCACATAAGTTAGGATCATCAAATCGATCTACCAGATAGATATTGATTCTATTCTCTTGGTAAAAGAGTCTGTTGATTTCATCAACTCTATAATCTCTACTGAGCGAATCCCAAGACCAATTCTCGAGAGTATCAATTTTGCAAATTTCAAATTGAGCACATATAGGAGCAAAATATTGATTAGTTGCAGCTATCTCTGCTTCCATAGCCTCTATATCCCAACTAGTGGTACGAAGACTATCTAGAGTTACATGGAAATAGACTGAGAAGGTTTTGTTAATACAAGGCAACTCCTTATCGAGAGTGTGTAGATCTTGAGCACTTATACTCAGACTGCACATGACTGCTGCTATTAGTGAAAGGATATATTTTTTCATGTTTATATTATTATTTTGGCGTAAAAATATGGTTGGGTATTATAACTTAGGGCAAAGAAGGATAGGATCTATTTGGGGTTTCTTATTTCTAAAAATGATTCTACTTATACCCAATTCGTATCCACCTACACTGCTATTGGCATCTGCAGCACTTGATACAGTCATATCATAACCTATACCGACTTTCCATAGATCATAATTCATACCTACTAATATCTGTGCGGCATCTCCAAGCCGATATCCTAATCCGGCAGTAAAAGCGCTGTTTTCATTAAGTCTAAATGCACTATTGAATTGTATTTGCAGGTTAGACGCACCTCCTGCTTTGGAGTAGTAGATGACTGGTTCTAAAGCAATGCCATCGGTTGCCAAGAACCTTAATCTAGCATTCACATTGATTCGAGGATCTATATCATTTTCAATGTTGGCTATACTATCATTCTGTATTTCGAAAGAAGAAGGTAAGAGATGACCAAAGGCAGCACCAAGCTCTAGTTTAGATGTTTTTCCAATTTTACTTACTAAAGTGACTCCTACATTTAGATCACTATAAGAAGCATTAAATTCAGATTTTCCATCTACTCCTAACTGAAGTGGGTCCAAAACTTGATTTAAGAATTCCGTTTCTGTATTGAGGTTATTACCATCAACAGCAATTGAATTTCTTCCATACTGAGCACCTAATGTTAATACGTTCCTCTCTTTTTTGTTTAACGACCAATGATATGCCGCATTCAACATATATGAAGAGTTGCTTAATGCCCCATCTCCAGATTTGTCACTTAGCATTGTGAGGCCAAATGAAGACCAATCACCTGCTGAAAAACCTAAGCCAAAATTGGCATCTATAAATAAAGTAGGAGTTGTATATGTACTACTAACTGGTTTGAAGAAAGGCTGATTAGTATCTGGGTTTATTGACCCTTGATCTTCAGCTTTGAACCAAGTACGAGCCTGTTCTCTATATAATACTCCTATACGATATGAACCGTAAAAGTTTCCAGTATTGGCTGGATTAAAGAAGGTAGGAGTAAAATCATAGCGCGTAAAGTGCTCGTCTTGACTTAATATGTTGGTAATGCTCAATAGGCAAATGCAACATAGAAATAATATTTTTCTCATGGGATAGAGCTTTTATTTATAATTAACCACTAGCATCATATTAAACGCACATTCAAACTTTTCAATTAAAGTAATATTCTGTTGTTCGTTAAAATGGCAATCGCGACTATCTTGGGTGATTTATTAATTTCGATCTTCTAATTAAATGCTTACATCTTAATAAATACGATATACATAAACAATATAAGGCTTATGTATATAATTGACTGTACTATCTGTGTAATATACTAGGTTATTGTTTTTGTTGACAATTTGTAGTGAGTACTATTAATTAATAGGTTACGACTAATATGCATTTATCATTACTTTTGTCACAGATGGCAAACCAAGAATCATTATCCTCGATTGTGTGGCAAAAACTCCGAAAAAGAGGTTCTGCTATGCTTGGGCTTGGGCTTATTGTAGTTTCTATATTCTTAGCCATCTTTGCTTACCTTATTATTCCAGAGAATACGCCTAATGCCAACAGGCAGCTACCCGAGATAGCTCTACAACCACCTCTCTTCAATACAGACTGCATAAAGTACCAAAACGCTGCAACAGGCTCAGACAAATCATGGCTTGCTAGTGTATTTACAGGTTTTGAATCCGAAGATGAGCATATACCTTATCAAAGACTAGAATTAATAGAGGATGAATTGCAGGTGACCAACCACTATGGACAGATCAGAATATTGTCATTCGCAGATTTGGGTCTACAGAAAATGTCATTAACAGAGCTGAAGACTAATCATGTTATCAATAGAAGGTATTGGCTCGGTACAGATAGATATGGTAGAGATATACTAAGTAGGCTCATATTAGGAATAAGAGTGTCACTTACAGTAGGTTTACTTGCTGTAACGATATCGGTCATCATAGGTATATTCCTTGGGAGTGTGTGTGGATACTATGGAGGATGGTTAGATCAAGTAATCTCGTTTTTGATCAATGTATCATGGTCTATTCCTACACTATTACTAGTATTCGCAATTGTATTGGCATTGGGTAGAGGTGTAGGGATTATTTTTTTGGCCGTGGGTTTGACCATGTGGGTAGATGTAGCTAGGATAGTAAGAGGACAAGTTCTACAGCAAAAAAACATGCAATATGTAGAAGCTGCCAAAAGTATTGGACTCAGAGAAATTCCAGTATTAGCCAGACATATTTTACCAAATATCGTAGGTCCCATACTCGTCATAGCGGCAGCAAATTTTGCGACTGCAATATTGATAGAAGCAGGATTAAGCTACTTAGGTTTTGGCATTAGACCACCGTCGCCATCTATAGGTAATATGCTCAATGAACAATACGGATTTGCGCTGAGTGGTAAACCTTTTTTAGCTCTTGTTCCAGCGATTACGATTATGCTTTTGGTTCTTGCTTTTAATTTGATAGGGACAGGGCTGAGAGATGCTTTTGATGTTAGAGATTAGACAGACAAGTTGAAGCAAAGTCAAAAAAACAATTTCAAAGATACTAATACATAGTGGTCCGCGCTTTTTTCTATTCAGAAAAAAGCCACGCTCTACATGTTTCTACGATATTGTCCGCCTACTTCATACAGCGCTTGCGTGATTTGTCCTAGGGAACAAATTTTCACTGCCGCCATTAACTCATCAAAGACATTTTCATTTTTTATAGCTTTTGCTTGTAATGCTTTTAGCTGTGCAGGCATCTTTTTTTCTCCGGCTTTATGTAACGCTTCTAGTGTGTCTATTTGCTCTTGCTTTTCTTTTTCAGTAGCTCGTATAACTTCCTCAGGTATAACAGTTGGTGATCCATCTTTAGACAAGAATGTATTTACTCCTATGATTGGAAATTCTCCAGTGTGTTTTAGTGTTTCGTAGTAAAGCGATTCCTCTTGAATCTTGCTACGTTGATACATTGTTTCCATTGCTCCTAGTACACCACCTCGCTCTGTGATACTGTCAAACTCTGAAAGTACTGCTGCCTCTACTAGATCTGTAAGCTCTTCGATGATGAATGATCCTTGTAGGGGATTTTCATTTTTAGATAATCCCAACTCGTGATTGATGATCATTTGAATTGCCATGGCTCGTCTAACACTATCTTCTGTGGGCGTAGTTATGGCTTCATCGTAGGCATTGGTGTGTAACGAATTACAGTTGTCGTAGATCGCGTATAGTGCTTGTAAAGTAGTACGGATATCGTTAAATGAAATCTCTTGAGCGTGTAATGATCTTCCAGAAGTCTGGATATGGTATTTTAATTTTTGTGATCTAGAATTTGCACCGTATTTTTCTCTCATTGCTTTCGCCCAAATTTTTCGAGCGACACGTCCGATCACTGCATATTCTGGATCGATTCCGTTAGAGAAGAAGAATGATAAATTAGGTGCAAAATGATTGATATCCATTCCCCTAGAGAGGTAGTATTCTACGAATGTAAATCCGTTCGCTAAAGTAAATGCTAATTGTGTAATTGGATTGGCTCCAGCTTCTGCTATGTGATATCCGGAGATAGATACTGAGTAAAAATTACGTACTTCGTGATCGATAAAATATTGCTGTACATCTCCCATCAACTTGAGAGAAAACTCTGTGGAAAAAATACAGGTATTTTGTGCTTGATCTTCTTTTAGAATATCTGCTTGTACCGTGCCACGAACTGATTTCAGCGCTCTAGCTTTTAGTACTTCATAAATATCTGAATCTAATACTTCATCTCCTGTGAGTCCGAGTAACATCAGTCCTAGTCCGTCGTTTCCTTTCGGAAGAGTTCCTCTATATTTTGGTCTAGTTAGACCTTTATCTTCATATTTAGCTTTGAAGGCTGCTTCTACTTTCGCTGCTAATTTATGCTTTGTGATATATTTTTCACATTGCTGATCGATAGCGGCATTCATAAAGAAAGCACAGATCGTAGCGGCAGGGCCATTGATTGTCATCGATACAGAAGTCATAGGATTACAAAGGTCAAATCCTGAGTATAATTTCTTAGCATCATTAAGGCAACAAATACTTACTCCAGAGTTACCGATCTTACCATAAATATCTGGACGGTGATCTGGATCTTCTCCATATAGTGTTACTGAGTCAAATGCCGTAGATAACCTCTTGGCAGGAAGTCCTTCGGATACATAATGAAAACGTTTATTAGTACGCTCTGGTCCACCTTCTCCAGCAAACATTCTTGTCGGATCTTCACCTTTACGCTTGAATGGGAATACACCAGCCGCATATGGAAATGCTCCTGGCACACCTTCTTGCAGATTCCATTGGAGGATATCACCCCAGTCTCTATGCTTTGGTAATACAACTCTTGGAATCTGTGTATGTGATAGCGATTCTGTATAGGTTGGTACTCGAATCTCTTTGTCTCTTACTTTGTATACATATTCGTCAGCTTTGTATCTAGCTACTGTTTCATCCCAGTTTTCAAGCAATCGTTTACAGCTTCCGTCCATGTCTTCCATGATGCGATCGTACTTCTCTTGGATCGCTTTACCAAGATCACTGTTTGCCTCAAATTGCGCTAGACTTATTTTAAGTGCATACGCTTGAGAGGCATATTCTGATTGCTTGAGTACCCAACTATCATAGTTGCGATTGTTCTCTGAGATTTCGGACAGGTATCTTACTCTGGATGGTGGAATGATATAAATTTTTTCGCTATCTCCAGTATCAAAATCCATCTCACCTTTGAAGTCAACTTCTGTACGCTCGTTGATAATATTTATGATATTGTTGTATAATGTGTTAGTCCCAGGATCGTTGAACTGGCTAGCGATCGTACCATATACTGGCATCGCCGCTGGATCTTCATGCCATAGATCGTTGTTGCGTTGGTATTGCTTTTTTACATCACGTAATGCATCGAGTGCACCACGTTTGTCAAATTTGTTTATTGCTATAAGATCAGCAAAATCCAACATATCTATCTTCTCGAGCTGTGTTGCTGCTCCAAACTCAGGAGTCATTACATACAGACTCACATCTGAGTGATCAACAATTTCAGTATCAGACTGTCCGATTCCACTCGTCTCTAATATGATCAAATCATAGTTTGCAGCCTTAAGGATGTCTACTGTGCCTTGGACATGTTTAGAGAGTGCAAGGTTAGATCTGCGAGTAGCGAGTGATCTCATATATACTCTACCATTATTGATTGCATTCATACGAATACGGTCTCCTAGAAGTGCTCCACCAGTTTTACGCTTCGATGGATCTACTGATACAATCGCAAGATGCTTATCTGGAAAGTCCAGTAAAAATCTTCTTACCAATTCATCCACCAGACTTGATTTACCAGCTCCACCAGTACCTGTGATACCTAATACAGGGGTTTTCTGAGTCGCTACTGCTTTTTGAATGTCTGTTAATACAGTCGAATGTTCTTCACCATAGTTTTCTATGGCTGTTATTACTCGTGCTATATTGTGAATATTGCTTTTATCTAGTCCTTTTTCCTCGCTATTCAGCGTTTGTCCGATTGGGAAGTCACACTTTTCCATTAGATCGTTGATCATCCCTTGGAGACCCATATGTCGGCCATCATCTGGAGCGTATAACCTTGTAATACCGTAATCGTGTAGCTCAGTGATCTCAGACGGAAGCATAGTCCCTCCGCCACCACCAAAAATCTTGATATGGCTGCACCCACGCTCTTTGAGCAAATCGTACATATAACGGAAATACTCATTGTGCCCACCTTGGTATGATGTAATGGCTATTCCCTGTACATCCTCTTGGATAGCAGTATTGACGATTTCATCTACTGATCTATTGTGACCTAAGTGGATGATCTCGGCTCCTGATCTTTGCATAATCCTACGCATGATATTAATCGCAGCATCGTGCCCATCAAATAGAGAGGCAGCAGTTACGATTCTGATCTTATTTTTAGGTTGGTACGGCTTAGCTGGTATCATATTAACTTTTATTTTCTTTTTATGCTCACAGACGTTGTAACCGAACGATCGTTCGGTTCACCAAAGATAAGTTAATTATAGGAAGTCTGTAATCGAAACCAGAAGAGATATCTTAATAGAGTGAAGAAGATAATTTCTATGAATCTATTGTCTTTTTTAATTTAGGCAGTGTGATGAAATTTTCTGCAATCTTCTATTTAGGAGCAAAACTAAATTGTTACTCTCCATTTATAATAATACTCTAATATTCTGTAATTATTCTTTATGCAATGTATTAGATATGCATTACCAAAATCATCATTATGCAAATCAAAAATACTTTTTTGCTATTACTAGTGTTATCTATCTCTCAAATGAGTTTCTATTTTATCTTGGAGAATCTGTGGATATAGATGATGTAGAATTAGTAGTGTCAGATTGGAATATTTCTCCTAATCCAGCAATAGAAGATATCACCATAATATTACTACGAGGTATAGACTTAGTAAGTCTTAGTTTATTCAATTCGGTAGGGTCTAAAATATCAGACTTGCCACTGGATGTTGGAGATCAGACAACTGTTCCTGTGTGTAATCTACAAAATGGATTATGTTATATTAATTATTAGTCTAAAAAAGAAACAAAAAGTAAGAGTTTTATTCTTCATTGACGATCTGTATGTTTCCTGTGCCAGTTCTAGTTCCTTCATAGGAGTACGATTTTCTGTTGGCTACTTTTACTTCTGTATTAGTATCCATTATAAGTCATGGAGATCATATTTGCCATGGGCTCAAATCAGAAATAATTCCGTGTACTTTATCTATAGGAGTATTTATGTGTTTCGACTTTATGGTTTTTAGTAGTGGCATACGGATCGTGATTTTGGTTTGTAGGATCAAGATAGCTAATAGAAATAGAAAAATTATAAGTTAATTCCTGTAGGTGCGATATCTATTTAGCATCGTAATTAATTGCAAGGATTAGTATCTAAATAGTATTGAAGTCTTGTATGGGCAACACAAATTAATATAATTCTAAAATTAGTAATTTTGCCTTACTTAAGATATTACTTCTGAGTTTTAGCAACCATTACTAAAGCGATAACAGCAAATACCATGTTAGGCAACCAAACTCCGATGGCTGGAGACAATGATAAGTTACTGCTAAATGTGGTGGAGAACTTTGAAATAATAACAAATGCAGCACCTAATACTACACCTGAGGCTAAGTGAAAACCCATTCCTCCTCGAACCTTACGAGAAGCTACAGCAACGCCTAAAAGAGTCAATATTAATATGGTAAAGGGATCAGCGTTACGTCTATGATATTCTACTAAAAATTTTTTAGCGGTATCCATTCCTTTGGACTTTTCGTTGGCGATATATTCTTTGAGATCGGGAGTTGTCATCATCTCCATTTGTTTGGTATATCTTATAAAGTCCTCAGGTGCAAAATTAAGAATGGTGTCCATTTTCTCACCTTTGCCAATGATTAGTTTCTCTTTCATGCCATCGAAAGTATGTATCTCATAATTGTTGAGTGTCCAGAGATTTCCTTTTTGTCCATCCGGATTCATTTCCTTGAGTTTGAGACTTCTTGCTTTGAGAACATATCTGAGTTGATGATCTGCAAATTTTTCTAATCTAAAATTTTGTGGCGTACTATCTCTTAATCTGAAGTATCGTATATATACTTTTTCGTCTGGTTGAGTGAAGAAGTGAATATCATTAGAAAGAGTTTTCTTTCCAGATTTTTTGATATGATTACTTTCAAATTCATTTTTGATCTTGGTACTATTTGGGATTACAAAATTATTTCCAATCCACAGCAGGCTTGCGATAATAGACGCTGCTACTATAAATGGCGTTAGTAACCGATAATAACTTACTCCAGAACTAAGTATCGCAACAATCTCTGAATCTTTGGCCATACGGGAGGTGAAAAATATAACAGCCAGCAAAGCAAATAGTGGCCATAATAATCCATTGATCCAAGGAATAAAGTTGAGATAGTAATCAAAAAATATCTCTTTGGTCGTCACGGAATCACGCATGAATTTATCGACCTTTTCAAAAAAATCGATAGTGATCGCAATCATAGTGATTAGAACTATAGTAAAGAAGAATGTACTTAGGTACTTCTTGATAATGTATATGTCTATCTTCTTTAACAAGTATTTGGAATGATTTAATTAGAGGCGTTGGGTGATTACAGG
>Ga0228668_1000453_pt1 | contig 17352 bp, 15 predicted proteins | sample 82DmetaG_FD_182701 | JGI IMG/M metagenome (GOLD analysis project Ga0228668, IMG submission 182701) | Seawater microbial communities from Monterey Bay, California, United States - 82D | ecosystem: Environmental > Aquatic > Marine > Coastal | place: USA: California | collected 2016-10-10
TGCTGGTCTCAACCTTTTGCTTTATTGCAGCGATCCGTGTGATGCCTTTGGCTGATGCACTTGCGATCGTGTTTCTGGCGCCGTTCATCGTGCTTTTGGTGGGAAAGTTTTACTTGGGTGAGGATGTCGGCCCACGCCGCGTTGGTGCGGCTATGGTCGGCTTTTTGGGGGTTTTATGCGTGATCCAGCCCAGTTTTGCGGCCTTTGGCGCCGTCGCACTGTTCCCGCTGGGCACGGCAGTGGGATTTGCGTTCTACATATTGGTCACGCGTGGTTTGTCGCGCCGAATGCATCCGGTCACGTTGCAATTCCACACGGGCTTGATCGCCAGCTTGTTGTGCCTGCCGGTGATGATACTGTCTGAGGGTTCAGGCTCCGCGATGCTCGATCCGGTTTGGCCTGTCGGGATCAATTGGCTTTGGCTGTTCGGTGTCGGATTTTTCGCGACCCTCAGCCATATGATGATGACCTATGCACTTTCGCTGGCACCTTCCGCGACACTGGCGCCGTTGCAGTATCTTGAACTGCCTGTGGCGACTTTTCTGGGATATTGGGTGTTTCGCGATTTTCCCAACGCGCTGGCCCTTACGGGTATTGTCATCATCATCGGTGCGGGTCTGTATATGATCCACCGTGAACGTGTCACGGCTCGTCAGCTTGCGACCAGCCTCACACCGCCGTCTATCTGAGCCGGATTCACGCCTCTAAGCCCTTCAAAGGGGGATGATTTTAGACGTTCGGTTCAAAATGCCTCGGATACAGTACCGAGCATTTTTGTTGCTTCTCACCCGTACTGCTGGGGCTGCAAGAAACGCTTGATCGTATTTGCCTATTATTTGTCTGTGTTCGAATAGGGCCAAACGTAGCGATGCGTTTTGTGCGGATGATCTGCCCAAACGTACTCAGTCGCTGGAAAATGCGCCAGTTTCAGACCTCGTTGAGGGGGCACAGTTTTGGCCCGACAATCTGGGATATCTATGCGGCATTGATCTGGCCAGAACATCATGTCTTCTGGCCAGATCAAGGGGAGAAATAGGCGTGCCTAGAAACCGGGATTACTCGGCTGCGATCGCCCCCGTATTTTCTTCTTTTTCGCCAAATCCTTTGGGCACGGGCAGATCTGGCAACGTTGCTGCGCGCTTTTGGAGGGCCCGTCCAATAACCACCCGGCTGATTTCAGTCGTGCCATCCACGATCCGCAACATCTGCGCCAAGCGTGAGAGTCGGTCCAACCCATAAGGTTGCAAAAGGCCCATGCCCCCCAACACTTGCGTACATGTATTGGCGGCCTTTACCGCCGCGTCGGGCACAAAGCGTTTTGCATGCGCGGCCATCAATGGGCCCTCCGGCGTGCCGAGTGCCTCAGCGGCCTTACGATACAGCAGTTTTGAAGCCTCTAGGTCGGTTGCAACTTCACCCAGCATCCACTGGATGCCGTCCAGATCGAGGTTCTTGCCACCAAACATTTTGCGGTTCTTGGCATAAGACAGTGCCGTATCAAGCGCGGCTTGCATCAGGCCGCAACACCCAGATGCAATAGACACCCGCGCGATATCGATGGCCATAAGCGACCCCTGCAGGCCCTGACCGATTGGGAGGATGATGTTGTCTTCGCTGACGACAACTTGATCCAGATGCATCTCCGACATTGGCAGGAAATTATAGGACGGCGTGTCATATAGCGGGCCAAAACTAATGCCCTCAGCGTCTGCTGGAATGGCGATCATGGCCATATCCTTGTGGCCTGGCGCATCGCTGGTTTTGACGACGGTAAAGTAGACGTCGGCTTCGGTCGCCAAACTGACCCAAGCTTTTTTGCCACTGATGGTCCATGTGCCGTCGCCGTTAATGGTGGCGCGTGTGTACATCTGCATTGGGTCAGAGCCGGACTGTGGTTCCGTCAGTGCAAAGTTCGCCAGTTTGCGGCCCGAGGTGAGATCACGCGCCCATTTGTCCTTGAATGCATCTGTGCCGTAGCCACAGCCCGCAAACGTGCAAATATTATGCATCGAAAGAGCGAAGGCGTAGGCGCCGTCGCCTAAGCCAAGTTGTTCATAAACCTGAATGCCTTCCGCCAAGGGCAATCCTTGGCCACCTAATTCCTCGGGCGCGTAAAGCCCCATCAACCCAGCTTCACCAGCCTTGTCAGATGCATCACGCGGCCATGTTTTTGCAGCGTTCCACGCGTCGACATTCGGCGCGATCACCTCTTTCGCATGGGCATGAGCGATCTCAAGGATGGAGCTGAGTTTTTCGGACATGGATCGTTTCCTTTGGTATCTACAATAGTCGCATCTCGCCATGGTCCCCAAGGGCTATGCTTGGAGGAAGCTTTGAAATCTGTCTACAAGCGCGGTTTTTAAAATATTTATCTGCGCAGCCTGGCCAAATACATCTCGGGAGGTGACAGGTTATTGTCGAAAAGTGACAATATCAGTCATCTTGCACCGCGTGGCGTCGATAGGCGCGCGGTGTGTTGCCTGTCCATCTGTGAAACGCGCGATGGAAATTTGCGGCCGAGGAAAATCCGACCTCATGGGCTATAGCTTCAACGCTTTTTTCACCAACCAATAGATGCCGGATCGCTATGTCCCTGCGCAAATCATCTTTGATGGATTGGAACGACACCCCGTCGGCCTGCAGCTTGCGCATAAGCGTGCGCGGCGTGGTGTGCATGAATCGCGCCGCGTCGTTCAGAGTTGTTTTGTCCCACCCCGCGGTACTGAGGTAGCTACGCACGCGCAGCGCCTGCGTGTGTTCGCTTGATCGGGTGAAAATCCAATCTCGCGGCGCATTTTCTAGAAACAGGTCTAGTTCCGCTGTGGAGCGCATCTGGACGGGTCCAATCCCCTCTAGATCAAAAGCGATGAACGTTTCAGGGGTGTCAAACACCACGGGTGCGGGAAAAATAACGGCATAGTCCTGTGCAAATTCTGGGCTCTCAAAGGTAAAACCGACCCTGCTGACAGGGACCTCGCGCCGTGCAAGCCACGACACCAAACCATGCGCCAATTTGAGGATCAGCATGTGCCCAAATCTCTGCGCAGGGCTTTGGCCTTGTGGCTGTAGGGTGAGAACCCATTCTGAACCCGCTTGGTTCAGCGTGAATTGATAGTCATCCAGAAGCAAGTTCCAGAACGTCGAAAAACGATACAGCGCGGATGGCAGGGAGGTCGCTTCGCGCACAGATGTCAAAAGGTGCTGCAAGGCGCGCGGCCTGATTGGCCTGCTCCATAACCCCATCATTTCGTCACCGGTTTCCACCGCTGCGCGTTGGTAGAGGCCAACGATTTGATCCAAGGTAACCCGGCCCTGAGATGGGTTTTGGTCCGCAATCAGATTGGCGCGTTCCAGAAGCAATTGGTACTCAGCTTGTGTGCAAAGCGGGCGCAAGGCGGCAAGCCAATCCGCAATGAAGGGGCGAGAAACGGTTGAATAATATGTTGGTGTGGCCGATGTCATGGGCTGTTGCTATCACTTGTGTATCCGTCATTGAACACTTTGGATTATTCGCGGCGAATTGGGGGCAGAGCAGATTGGTGCCGGTGTGAGCGGAGCCAAAGTGTTGTAGCCCTTGACCTCACTCAAAAGGTCAAATACTCACCAGATCAAGGTCGCGGGCGTTGTGTAATGGTAAGACCTCAGCCTTCCAAGCTGATGATACGGGTTCGATTCCCGTCGCCCGCTCCAACCTGTTCCCAATAATATGAATGAGCGTTTCGTTGGGGCGCTGATGCCTTCTTGCGGCGCGGCAAAGCGCTCCGGTTTGGGTCGCGTGCTTGTCACGCTCGACACGGGCCTTTAAGCAGTTGGAAACGATGCGGACATACCTTCATGACTAATGCGACCGACATTGGCCAAGCTTCGGCTCCGGTATCCCAGCCTAAACCGGCCGAGGAGGAGCGCGCACGCTCCAAGAAAATCGGCTCTTTGCAGGCGCTTTGGCCGTTCATAGCCCCTTACCGAGTATTGTTGTTCGCCGCCCTCGGTGCACTTGTTTTGACCGCTTGCGTGAGCCTGACACTGCCCTTGGCTGTGCGCCGTGTGGTGGATGGGTTTCAGATGGGGTCGTCCGAGTTGCTCGACAAATATTTTGTGGCTGCCCTTGGGATCGCCGGGCTTTTGGCTATTGGGACAGGGCTGCGGTACTATCTTGTGACGCGACTGGGTGAGCGTGTTGTCGCAGACATTCGCACAGCGGTTTTTGCCCGTATGATCACCATGAGCCCCTCGTTTTTTGAAAAGATCATGACAGGTGAGGTTCTGAGCCGGATCACGACGGACACGACGTTGCTGTTGTCGGTGATCGGTTCATCGGTCTCAATTGCGTTGCGCAATATATTGATTTTCCTAGGCGGTCTGGGCCTGATGATGTGGACCACGCCCAAGTTATCCGTGCTTGTGGTGATGATTGTGCCGCTTGTTGTGGTGCCAATTGTTGTTTTGGGCCGTCGCCTGCGTCGTCTCAGCAAAGAAAACCAAGACTGGATTGCGGACAGTTCAGGCAAAGCGTCAGAGAACCTTTTGTCGGCACAAACCGTGCAGGCATTTACGCACGAACGTCAGACAGCGAACCTGTTTGCATCCGTGACAGAGGCCTCATTCGAGAGCGCGAAGACACGCATCAAGACCCGTGCTGTGATGACAGTGATCGTGATCTCATTGATCTTTGTTGGCATCGTAGGTGTTTTGTGGATCGGGGCGCGGGATGTCCGCGCTGAAATCATGACCATTGGTGAGCTGATCCAGTTCCTGATTTACGCGATTATGGTCGCGGGATCCGTTGGCGCCTTGTCTGAAATTTGGGGCGAATTGCAACGAGCTGCTGGCGCGACCGAGCGCTTGGTTGAACTGCTAGAGGAGCACGATGCCGTAGCAGACCCCGCCGTGCCGCAGGCGTTGCCGAACGGCGGGCGCGGCGCGTTGGAGTTTGATAACGTGACCTTCCGCTATCCCGCCCGGCCGGAAACCGCGGCGTTGAACGGTGTGTCGCTGCGTGTGGAACCGGGCGAAACGGTTGCCCTTGTTGGTCCCTCAGGGGCGGGTAAATCCACTATTATCCAGCTGATCCAGCGGTTCTACGATCCAAGCGAGGGCGAGATCCGTTTGGACGGTTTGAACCTGCAATCGATGAACCGTGCGGCTTTTCGCAAGGCCATAGCGCTAGTACCCCAAGAGGCAGTGATCTTTGCGGCCTCTGCCCGCGAGAATATCCGTTTTGGTCGGCCCGATGCCAGTGACGCAGAGGTCGAAGCCGCAGCAAAAGCCGCCGCAGCGCATGGGTTTTTGTCGGCCTTACCTGAAGGCTATGACACCTATGTGGGTGAGCGGGGTGTAATGTTGTCCGGTGGTCAGAAACAACGGATCGCCATTGCACGCGCCATCCTGCGCGATGCGCCAATCTTGCTGCTGGACGAGGCCACAAGTGCATTGGACGCCGAAAGTGAGCGGTTGGTCCAAGAGGCCGTGACCGCGATGTCCAAAGATCGCACGACGCTGATCGTTGCACACCGGCTTGCGACAGTGAAACAGGCCGATCGCATTCTTGTTTTTGAGAATGGTCAGATCATTGCTGAGGGCACGAATGATAGTTTGGTTGCGCAGGGGGGGCTGTATGCTCGGCTCGCGCGGTTACAATTCACCGACGGCGTCGCAGCGGAATAAGTCAACCATCTGAAAGGTGCCCCCGCTTGGGGGCATTTTAGATTTAGGGGGCGCTGCCCCCGGCCTTTGGCCTCCCCCGGAGTATTTCGAGAACAAAGGAGGCGCTGGCGACACGCAGCGTCACGGTTGTTTTGTATGATCCGGTTTTGCATCCTTATGATTAAGCGTCCGATGCGGCGTGGTCATCAAGGGAGGGTGGCATCATGGCGTCGTTTGCGTCCAAAGCCGATATCATGGAAATCGAGCGTGCGGAGCCTTGGCCGGATGTTGCGCCAGCGTCGACGCTATATCAGTTGTTGTCTCAGACAGCGGCGCGGCATCCTAATCGCCCGGCTATTTCGTTTCAGTTGTTTTCTGGCGCCTCCGATCCTGCGGTGACCCTGAGCTGGGCGGACTTTCATAGCCGTGTGACGCAAGCGGCCAACCTGTTTCGATCCTTGGGCGTGGGTGAGACCGACACGGTTGCCTACGTTTTACCTAACTGCAATGAGACGCCAGCCGTCTTGTTGGGCGGGGCGGTTGCGGGGGGGGTATGCCCGGTGAACCCGCTGCTGGAGCCTGCTCAGATTGCGTCTATTTTGCGAGAGACAGGGGCCAAGGTTGTTGTCACTCTTCGGCCCTTTCCCAAGACAGATGTCGCGCAGCAGGTGGCCGAGGCTGTTGCGCTGGCGCCTAGTGTTGAGGCCGTGCTGCAAGTGGATCTGTTGGGTTACTTGACGGGCGTCAAGCGGTTGGTCGTGCCGTTCGTTCGGCCCAAGGTGACGGTAAATCACAATGCGCGCATCTTGGATTTTGAGACTGAGTGTCTGCAACATCGCAGTGATGGCCTTGATTTTGACGACAGTGCGGGGGACCGCGTGGCGGCCTATTTCCATACGGGCGGTACCACGGGTATGCCCAAAGTCGCGCAGCACACTTATGCGGGGATCATTTATAATGGGTGGATTGGGCATCGTTTGTTGTTCACGGAACACGACAATATCATCTGTCCGCTGCCCTTGTTTCATGTCTTTGCGTGCCATGTCATCTTGATGGCAGCGGTTACATCGGGGGCCCATGTGGTGTTCCCAACGCCCCAAGGATACCGGGGTGAGGGGGTGTTCGACAATTTTTGGAAGTTGGTTGAGCGGTGGAAAATCAGCTTTATCATTACCGTGCCAACTGCAATTGCAGCCAAAATGCAGCGCCCTGTGGATGCGGATATCTCAAGCGTAAAGACAGCCTTTTCGGGGTCTTCGCCGCTGCCGGTTGAGTTGTTCAACCGGTTTGAGGCGGCGACAGGGGTGAACATTATCGAAGGGTACGGATTGACCGAGGCCACGTGCCTTGTGTCGTGTAACCCGGTGGATGGGGTCAAAAAAGTTGGATCTGTTGGGGTGCCGTTCATGCATTCTAACGTTAAGATTTTCCGGCTTACAGATGGTCGGGTGGTTGAATGCGCAACCGATGAGATCGGAGAGATCTGTGTCGACAATCCGGGTGTCCTAGAGGGGGGCACCTATACAGAGGCCGTCAAAAACCGCGATCTGTTTTATCACGATGTCTATCTGCGCACGGGGGATTTGGGGCGGATAGATGAGGATGGCTATTTGTGGATCACCGGGCGCGCTAAGGACCTGATCATCCGTGGGGGGCACAATATTGATCCCGCAGAAATAGAGGAAGCGCTTGCCGGCCATGAGGCGGTGGCATTTGTCGGGGCTATCGGACAGCCCGATGCGTTTGCGGGTGAATTACCTTGTGCCTATGTCGAACTGGTTGCCGGGTCTAACGTCACAGCGGAAGAATTGGTGACTTATGCAAAACAGCACGTGGCGGAGCGCGCCGCACAGCCAAAGTATATTGAGATCATGGAAGAGCTGCCCAAGACAGCTGTGGGCAAAATCTTTAAGCCTGATCTTCGTAAATCCGCGATCATGCGCGTGTACAACGCCGCCTTAAGCGAAGCCGGGATTGAGGCCCGTGTCGAACGAGTGGTGGAGGACAAAAAACGAGGCCTCGTCGCGCATGTCAGCCGCAAGGGCGATGCTGACGAAGGTGCGGTGTCACAAGTTCTTGGGGTTTATGCGCGCCCTTGGGAATGGGCCGGATAAGCCGTCCGATGCTTTGACGCGCCCCGATGTAATGCGGGGCGCGCGCGTAGGCATTAGTCGAGAGCCACGAGATCAGACGCCGAGGACCGACCGTCGCGTCCCTCACGCAATTCAAACTGGATTTTTTGATCATCCCGCAGGCCCGTCATGCCCGCGCGTTCGACCGCAGAAATGTGGACAAAGATGTCTTTTCCGCCGTCGTCAGGGGCAATGAAACCATAACCCTTTGTTGTATTGAACCATTTTACAGTGCCGGTGGCCATCCCGGTGTCTCCTATTTGTCCGTTCGCCCATAGGCGTCTGTTCTTTGCTCCAGCCACCTCGGCCGTAAGCTTGATGGCAAATTAACTATTGCGTAAACCAACAAAGACAAGGCGACGCGCATCGACCACGATTTCCGCAAGGTCGCGCGACAGGGGGACAACATGGTTAAACTTTATGGGATCAAGGCATGTGATACATGCCGCAAGGCGCTTAAGTCCTTGGAAAAGTCCGGATTTGCGCCGGAATTTCACGACGTGCGCGACGCGCCACTCGAGGTTGAAACGCTCGAAACGTTTCTTAGCGTTTTGGGAAGCGACTTGTTGAACACCCGATCCACCACGTGGCGCGGCCTGTCCGAGGCAGAACGGACGCAAGAACCAATAGCGCTTTTGCAGGCGCACCCAACTTTGATGAAACGCCCCGTCATTGATCATGACGGGACGCTGACTTTGGGGTGGGGCAAGCCCGTGCAGGCCGCCTTTGGGGTTTAGCGCAGATCAGGCGCCACGGCGTCTGCTGCCAACATTTCGACCACCTCAGAGAGCGGCAAAACCTGTGTCTGTTTCTCACCCAAACGGCGCAGCGTGACTGTGCCGTCCTCAACTTCTTTTCGGCCCACCGCAAGGATCACGGGCACTTTGCCCAGCGAATGCTCGCGGACCTTGTAGTTGATCTTTTCGTTGCGCAAATCTGCTTCTGCCTTAATGCCAGCAGCTTTCAATTGCGCCACAGCGTCCGTGCAGAAATCATCTGCATCCGATACGATTGAGGCCACTACCACCTGACGCGGCGCGAGCCAGAATGGCAGCTTGCCTGCGTGTTCCTCGATCAGGATGCCGATGAACCGTTCAAACGAGCCAAGCGTTGCACGGTGCAGCATTACCGGGCGGTGACGTTGGCTGTCTTGGCCGATGTAGCTGGCGTCCAGCCGCTCAGGCAGGACGAAATCTACCTGATGGGTGCCGCATTGCCAATCGCGGCCAATGGCGTCCGTCAAAACGAACTCTAGCTTAGGGCCGTAGAAGGCACCTTCGCCAGGGTTGATCTCGGGCTCAATGCCCGCTGCGCGGGTGGCATCCAGCAGGGCAGCTTCGGCTTTGTCCCATACTTCATCAGAGCCAGAGCGTACCTCAGGCCGGGTCGAGAACTTTACGCGGAAATCCGTAAAGCCGAGGTCGCGATACATGTCCGACAAAAAGTCGATGTAGATGCGCGTTTCGCTCTCGATCTGGTCCTCACGGCAGAAGATGTGGCCATCATCCTGCGTAAACCCGCGCACACGCATGATCCCGTGCAACGCCCCCGATGGTTCATATCGCGCACACGACCCAAATTCCGCCATCCGCAGGGGCAGATCGCGGTATGATTTTAGGCCTTGGTTGAAAATCTGCACGTGACAGGGACAGTTCATCGGCTTGAGAGCGTTGACAGCCTTTTCGCGGGCATGATCTTCGTCCACCTCAACGATGAACATGTTTTCTTGGTATTTTTCCCAGTGGCCGGACTCGATCCAAAGCTTGCGATCGACGACTTGGGGTGTGTTGACCTCAACGTATCCGCCCGCGCGCTGTTTGCGGCGCACGAAATCTTGCAGGTCGGTATAGATGCGCCAGCCGTTGGGGTGCCAGAATACTTGGCCCGGGGCCTCTTCTTGCATGTGGAACAGGTCCATCTCGCGCCCAAGGCGGCGGTGATCCCGTTTTTCGGCTTCCTCAAGAAACGTCATGTATTGCTTGAGGTCATCGCGGTTGCGGAACGCCACGCCGTAGATGCGTTGCAGCATGGGACGGGTATTGTCGCCCAAGAAATACGCAGCCGACACATTGGTCAGCTTAAAGGCATCGGCAGGCACTTGGCCGGTATGTTGCAGGTGCGGGCCGCGGCACAGGTCCATCCATTCGCCATGCCAGTACATGCGAATGTCTTCGCCTTCGGGGATGCGATCTAGGATGTCGACCTTATAGGGCTCATCGTTGTCGATGTAGTATTGACGAACCTTTTCACGGCTCCAAAGCTCGGTGCGGACGGGCTCACGCGCGTTGATGATCTCTTTCATTCGCTTTTCAATCGCGCCCAGATCTTCGGGGGTGAAGGGCTCGGCGCGGTCAAAATCGTAGAACCAACCGTTGTCGCGCACAGGGCCGATCGTGACCTTGGTGTCGGGCATCAACTCTTGCACAGCGCGGGCCATGATGTGGGCCAGATCGTGCCGGATCAGCTCTAGCGCGGGGTCTGCATCCTGCATCGTGTTGATGGCAATAGTGCAATCGGCCTCAAGCGGCCAAGCCAGATCCCAATGGGCGCCATCGACTTGGGCGCTGATCGCTTTTTTGCTGAGAGATTTGGAAATCGCCGCGGCAACTTCAGCCGGCGTGGTGCCAGCGTCCACGTCACGTGTATTGCCATCGGGAAAGGTGAGGGTGATCTGGGACATCGTTTGTGTCCTCCGTCGTTTTGGCGCCCACGGAGCGCCCGGTTGCGGGTAATATGTTCGGCCGCTTTGTGACGGGTGCCGCCGTGGGCGTCAACCCGCGCCTTAGCTAGGTATGCAAATGTATGCCGAGAAAGCTATTTAAGTCGCAGAAAATGCTGGAAAAGTCGCTTTTGCGCACCATGTTTCCGATAAGAAAGTTTTGTAACCGTACAAAGGCCCTTGCCATGCCCACCCCCAACCGGACTTTTGATCTGAGTGTAGAAGACCTTGAATTGATTGAAGCCGCCCTGCGCCGCAAGAAGCGCGCGCTCAACGAGGCGCAGCTGGTTGGCGCGGGCACGCCCGATGATGCGGCTGATCAGCTAAAGGACATCCACGATCTTTTGGGGCGACTGCATAACCAAAAGACGTTCTATCGTCCTAAGCAATCCGTCTACGTGAGCGGCTAGGCGGCGTTTAATCTAGGCCTGACACCCTTCGTTCTTTGCGCCATAACCGTAAAAAACGAGAGGGGAGCCGCACATGCAATTTTTAGATACGCCTCAGGGCCGCCGCATCGCATATCACCGAAGCGAGGGCACAGGCCCGACCGTCGTGTTCTTGGGCGGTTTCAAATCAGATATGGAGGGGTCCAAGGCGACCCACCTAGAGGTCGTGGCGCGCCGGGAGGGCCGAGCGTTTGTGCGGTTTGATTACTCGGGTCATGGGCAAAGCTCTGGCGCCTTTACCGATGGTTGCATCGGCGATTGGCGCGATGATGCGCGCGCCGTACTTGACGAACTGACAACGGGTCCGCTCGTGCTGGTGGGGTCCTCCATGGGCGGGTGGATTTCGCTGTTACTCGCACGGGAAATGCCTCAGCGGCTTAAGGGACTGGTTACCATTGCAGCCGCGCCGGATTTCACCACGCGTCATTGGGATGGGCTGTCCGAGGCGGATCGCGCCACAGTGTTGCGCGAGGGGCAGGTGGCCCAGCCCAGCGACTATGGTGAACCTTATATCTTTACCAAACGCCTTTTCGATGATGGGGCAGAAAACCGCGTTCTAACAGCGCCCCTTTCCCTCAATTGTCCCGTCCGCATGGTGCAGGGCACCCAAGACAATGCGGTCCCGACATCTGAGGCAACGCGTCTATTGGATCATCTGCGATGCCCCGACGCGCAGCTTTTGCTGGTCAAAGACAAGGATCACAGTTTTTCAGACCCAGAATGTTTGCATTTGATCGAACGCTGCGTTGCGGAAGTCTCGGCATCTTGACGCATACCTCTTTCTGGGCCGGTCGCCTTTCAGGTTGGTGGAGAACACGATGCTCGAATTTTTGACATGGACAGCACGGGTTGGTGCGGTGTTGTTGGCCATCGGTGCGGGTTTGTGGTTTTTGGGCCCGTATGAGCCGGTTGAGGCCGCGAATGCGTTTGATCCTAGTCTCTTACCCGATGACCTTGATGCTCATCTGGCGCGGTCAGAGGCCGGTGTGCCCAACCTGCGTCCCGGTACGCATAAACGTATTCATTGGCACGGCGCACCTGGTGTACAGACCGATGTCGCGGTGGTGTATATCCACGGGTTCTCGGCCAGTTCTGAGGAAATTCGCCCCGTTCCGGACCGGGTCGCACAGGCGCTTGGTGCGAACGTGTATTTCATGCGGCTGACGGGGCATGGCCAAGACGGTGCCGCGTTGGCCACGGCCACAGCAGGTGCATGGTTGCAAGACGTGGCAGAGGCCTATGCGATCGGTCGCAGGATCGGGCAGCGCGTCCTCGTGATTTCGACCTCAACTGGCGGCACCCTAGCGGCCGCAACGGCCGTGGATCCAGACATGTCCGAGGGCATCATCGGCCATGTGTTCGTGTCACCAAATTTCGCTCTGGCCAATCCTGCGGGGCAATTGCTTAGCTGGCCCGCCGCGCGGTATTGGGTGCCGCTCATTGCAGGGCGTAATCGCAGCTTTGAGGTCCGAAGCGAGGCTCACGGTGCCTATTGGACAAGCACATATCCTACCATCGCAGTGATGCCGATGGCGGCGATAGTGCGCCATGTGGCGCGGCTGGATGTGTCGGGGGCTGACCTCCCCGCGATGTTCCTGTTTTCTGATGCTGATCAGGTTGTTTCCTCCACGGCCACCCGGGCGGTCGCTGCGAAATGGGGCGGACGGGTCCAGCTAAAGCCGGTTATGGTCGGACCCGAAGATGACCCTTACAGCCATGTTATCGCGGGTGATATCCTGTCGCCTGGCATGACCGATGACGCCGTTGCATCCATCACGAAATGGGCGCAAACACTTATCGCACCCTAGTCACTGCTGCGAAAGAGAAGGCCTCCTATGGACCCCAAAGCCGTTGTTCAACCGCTTAGCGTTCTGTCCGATTGCACTTTGGCGCAGGCCCGATCCGCGCTGGACGAGGTGTTTGCGGCCGATGCGCTGATCCAACTTGGCGCGCCTTGGGTCACGGGCAAAGGGCCGGAGGCGTGGGCGGATCAGGCTCTTGCACCGCTTTACCATGCAATGCCGGACGCAGAACGGCGCATATGGATTGAGATGGCAGGCCATGACGCGGCAGGTCAGATGTGGGTCGGCCACGGCGGTCACTACATGGGCCAGTTTTCGGCCCCGTTTCTTGGTATTCCTGCGACCCACCGGATGGCCGCAATGCGCTTTCATGAGTTTTTTCGGATTGAGGGCGACCGCGTGGTCGAAATGCAGGCGATCTGGGATATCCCTGAACTGATGATGCAGGCGGGTGTTTGGCCGCTTGCGCCTTCGCTTGGGCGGGAATGGCTGGTGCCCGGGCCCGCGACCCAAGACGGCCTACGCATCGCCGGAGATGGCTCCCATGCGCTGGGGGTTGTTGGTGACATGCTAACTGGCCTTGGCCGTTCGCGCGAGGGTGAGGCTGCGATGGAACTGCCGCGCTATTGGCATCCGCGCTGCGGGTGGTACGGGTCTGCTGGCATTGGCACCGCGCGCGGAATCCGGGGCTTTAGGCGGCATCACCAGATCCCGTTTCTGGATGCGATGCCAGATCGGCGCGCATTGATGGATCAGGGACATTTCTTCGCGGAGGGCGCCTATGTGGGCTTTACCGCGTGGCCGGGGATGGAGATGACGCTGAGCGGTGCAAACTGGCTGGGCCTGCCCGCGACGGGGCAAAAGCTGACGATGCGGTCGCTGGATTTTTGGCGGGTTGAAGGCGACTTGATCCGCGAAAACTGGGTCTTGGTGGATTTGCTGGACGTCTATGCGCAGTTGGGAGTCGATGTTTTTGCGCGAATGGCAGCGTTGGGTAGCGGACAGGCTTGACCTTGGCGGCCCATTCCGGTTGCATACCTATGCAGTCTGACCGGAGCGCCCATGACCCCTTTGCCCAAAACTCCATCCTTTCGGCTTGAAGGTAAACGCGCGTTTGTACCCGGCGGTGCGCGGGGCATAGGCTTGGCCTGTGCTGCAGCACTTGCGGACGCAGGGGCAGAGGTCACGATTGCGGCGCGCAGTGCCGATCAGGTGGCCGAGGCCGCGTCGGCCTTGGGTGGGTCTGGCGTCGTGCTGGACGTGACAGATGATGCCGCCGTCCACGCTTTTTTTGCGCAATCCGACCCGTTCGACATCTTGTGCAATTCAGCGGGCCTTGCGCGTCACTCGCCCGCGATGGACACCACACCAGCTGATTTCGATGCGGTTATGGCAGTGAATGTTCGGGCCGCCTATTTTCTTGCCCAAGAAGCGGCACGCGCAATGGTGGGCCGTGGGGGATCGATCCTTCAGATCAGCAGCCAAATGGGCCATGTTGGCGGGATTGACCGGGCCGTTTACTGCGCCAGCAAACACGCGGTCGAAGGCATGACCAAGGCTATGGCGATTGAGTGGGGCCCGGAGCGTATCCGCGTCAACACGCTGTGCCCCACGTTCATCCGCACGCCGTTGACGGTCGCCACATTCGCGGACCCAGACAAGCGCGCTTGGATCGAGAGCAAGATCAAATTGCCCCGTGTGGCAGAGGTTGAGGATATCATGGGGGCCGTGGTCTTTTTGGCCTCGGACGCAAGTGCTATGGTGACCGGTACATCCTTGTTGGTCGATGGCGGGTGGACCGCCGGATGAACCGTAAAATCACCTCTTTGGACGTCGCTGCCAAGGCAGGTGTCAGCCAATCGGCGGTGAGCCGCGTCTTTACACCCGGCTCATCTGTCTCGGCCAAAATGGCCCAAAAAGTCCGCGACGCGGCAGAAGAATTAGGCTACCGGCCCAACGTTTTGGCGCGTTCGTTGATCACAGGCTCAAGCCGGATCATCGGGCTTGTCGTGGCTTATCTGGACAATCCGTTCTATGCCGATGCGCTGCAAAAGCTAAGTGAAGCCCTTGATCAAGAAGGCTATCACCTGTTGGTGTTCATGGCGGGCAATACCCAAGGCGACGTGGATCACGTCATTGAAAGCCTGATGGATTATCAGGTGGACGGGATTATCACAGCCTCGATCAACCTAAGTGGTGAACTGGCAGAACGTTGCGCGCGTGCCGGTATCCCGGTGGTGTGTTTCAACCGCTCTGTCATGGGAAAAGGGCTTTCCGCGATCTCATCAGCTAACCGAGCGGGGGGCACCAAGATTGCCGCGTTCTTGGCGGCGGGCGGCCATCAGAGGTGTGCGCATATCAGCGGTTGGGAAGGCTCTAGTACCGGGCGCGAACGGGCCAAGGGCTTTGCCGCCGGGCTGAACGACGCAGGTCTAGAACTCCATGCGCAAATCGACGGTATGTTTGATCGCGACACTGCGATGAATGCGGCGCAGACCTTGATGGAAATGCCCGAGCCACCCGATGCGATTTTTGTTGGTAATGACCATATGGCCATGGCTGTGATGGATCACCTTCGGTTTACGATGGGGCTGAGCGTGCCGAATGATGTGTCGGTTGTGGGCTATGATGATGTGCCCATGGCGGCATGGCCCAGCTATGACTTGACCACTCTGCGCCAACCCGCACGCCGAATGGTTGAAGCAACCGTCCAAGAAATACTGACCCGAATAAGCACACCTGACGCGCCCGTGCGTCGCATCGAAATTGACGGCCCTCTGCTGGTGCGGGGCTCGGCGCGTCTGCCAAAGGAGGCCCCATGAAGGGTTTTGACGAAAAGTTCCAAGATTTCCCGGACTATATCATCGGGATCACCAAAGAGATCTGGGAAGATCGGGGCATCGCGACCCTGCACGACTATTACCATCCCGAGATCGTCGTACGCTCACCGGCGAGTGTGGTGATCGGAAATCAAAATGTCATTGGCGCGACCATGGCCACATTGGCAGAGTTTCCTGACCGCCAGTTGTTGGGCGAAGATGTTATTTGGTCGGGCACGCCGGAAACGGGGATGCTCAGCTCGCACCGGATTATTTCCACCGCGACCCACGCAGGTAGCGGCGCCTATGGTGAGGCGACGGGCAAGCAACTGCGCTACCGCATTCTGGCCGATTGCCATGCGCGCAACAACATGATCGACGATGAATGGCTGATCCGCGACCAAGGTGCGATTGTGCGGCAGATGGGCTGGGACCCCAAAGCGTTTGCCGCAGATCAGATCACACGCGAAGGCGGGCCAGAGGCTTGCGTCCGCCCGCTTAGCCCCGAAACGGATCAGCCCGGTCCCTACAAGGGCGCTGGCAACGATGACCAATGGGGCGCGCATTACGCCGAGATTTTGCAGCGGATCATGAGGGCGGATATGGCCGCGATCCCAGACAGCTATGATCGTGCGTGCCAGCTGGAATATCCGGGTGCGCACACGGGCCATGGTTGGGGCGATGCCGATCGGTTCTGGATGTCACTGCGTGCGGCGTTCCCAGATGCGAAATTCACCTGCGAACACGTCATCGGCCGCGATGATCCGACAATGCCGCCACGTGCCGCGATCCGGTGGTCGCTGTCGGGCACACATTCCGGCTGGGGCGCATTTGGTGCACCCACTGGGGCGCAGGTGTACGTGTTGGGCATCAGCCATGCGGAATTTGGCAGTTTCGGCGTTGCAGCACCCAAACTGCGTCGCGAATTCACGCTGTTCGATGAAACAGCCGTGTGGAAACAGATTCTGCTACAAACGGGCTAATCCAGCCACCGATGACTTTTTGAACGCGGCACATGCGAAAGCTTGCCGCGAGGGGGAGACCAAGATGATCAGAACAACCCATGTGGGCAGCCTGCCGCGCACTCAAGACGTGGTGGATTTGATTTTCGCCCGCGAAAACGGTGCGGATTATGATCCGGCCACGTTTGACGCCACCATGACAGCGGCCAGTGCGGCGACTGTTGGGCGTCAGGTCGCGTCAGGCGTGGATATCGTCAGCGATGGTGAGACGTCGAAAATCAGCTACGCGACCTATGTAAAGGACCGCTACACCGGCTTTTCGGGCGATAGCCCCCGCAATGCGCCTGCCGACCTAAAGGCGTTCCCGGGGTTTCTAAAGCGGCTTGCGGATGATGGCGGGACACCGCAATACGCACGGCCCATGTGCACGGGGCCTGTTGCCTCCAAGGGGCAGGGTGAGTTGCAGACCGATATCGCCAACCTCAAGGCCGGTATGGCAGAACATGGCGCAAAAGAGGGCTTCATGAACGCGGCCTCACCTGGTGTGATCTCCTTGTTTCTGCAAAACGATCACTACCCCACGCGAGAGGCCTATCTGGCGGCACTGGCCGACGCTATGGCTGAGGAATATCGTACCATCGTCGATGCGGGCCTGTACCTACAGCTCGATTGTCCCGACCTCGCACTCAGCCGTCATATACTGTTTGCGGACTTGTCCGATGCAGAGTTCCTCAAGATCGCCGCAAGCCACGTAGAAGCCCTGAACCACGCGCTCAGCGGGATTGATCCATCGCGGGTGCGTGTTCACATCTGTTGGGGCAATTAC
>Ga0228668_1000477_pt1 | contig 16693 bp, 29 predicted proteins | sample 82DmetaG_FD_182701 | JGI IMG/M metagenome (GOLD analysis project Ga0228668, IMG submission 182701) | Seawater microbial communities from Monterey Bay, California, United States - 82D | ecosystem: Environmental > Aquatic > Marine > Coastal | place: USA: California | collected 2016-10-10
ATCTTTATCTACAGAGGCTACACAAGCCTTATAGTTTAGTCTGGCGGCTTCTTTAGAAATAAGATCATCAGCTTCTTCTCCTTCACTTATGATTGCTTTATACTTACTTTCCATGTAATCTCTAGCGGACTGTAAGTGTCTAGGTTTCTCAACGTGTCTTCTATTTCCCTTGTAAGGTAATGTCTTAGCTATATCATATCTGTAATTATCTTTACCTGTAAGGTATACAGAATAATCAATTCCAAGCTCAGGAAAATATACAGTGTTATCTAGAATGGATTCTATGAGAATATCAACTTTATTTCTTGTATCTACAGATCTCATTTGTTGAGAGGAGAAGGCCGCACGATAAGCAATAATATCTCCGTCGATTAGAACCTTCCCCATATCCATTTAAGTGTCACCCCACATCATTTCACCATCTTCACACTCAAAGCCTACAGACTTAACATAGGTAAAACCAAAAGCATGTGCGGCTTCAGCAAAGAGTTGAGCTAACTCATGGGCTTCTGTAATATCGTCCCTACTCATATCAACACTTCCGCTGTAACCATCATCATCTTTTTCCATGTACGCATTAACACTTACTCTCATAACACTTCCTTATACAATAAATAGCTCATCATCTTCTGTGACAGCATTGTTTTCTTCATATGGTACATGATCTGTTATACCTACATTTAGTAGACGAACACCTGCACCTTGAGCATAAATCTCAAACTGAACTTTAGCTTTAGTGCCATTACCTAAAGCACCATCTTCAGAGAAGCTCCATAGTCTTTTCTTCTCTCTTCCTTCAGTTAAGTTTACTACTGTAGGTGCGCCACCATAGTCTATTGTTACAGGTTCGCCATTACGATCAGTAAAGTTTTTTACATCGGAGATCTTACGTTTGATCTTCATGTACTTACCTATACCAAGGTCTGCATTACCTTGCCTTATCCTATCACTATTCATAGGATGTAAGTCTAAACCCTCTTTCTCTAGGTGTCCTATTTGTGCTTCTTCAGTAAAGTAAGCATTAGTAATATACTGCCCACCTTGACTGTGTACTGCTTGCGCGGCGCGTGGTCCATCTGGACTTCCCATATCCGCATTTTCTGGAAATACTTTCGCATATTCTAGTATCATATCCATTGTGTATTTAGCCATGTCGAGTTCCTTTCGGCTGTTGGTACTTATATATAATGTCTTATTTAGACAAAGTGTGAAGTAGAAATAAAAATAAAGTTAGTGTATGTCTGCATAAGTCTTACCGAACTGTGCATCCACACCTAGCGGTACGTTTAGTTCTAGGTTATTATTAAGGTTTTCAATAGCTTGTTCCATTGTAGCCTTAGTTTGTTCTTCATTACCTTCTGGTACGAGAGCGATGATTTCGTCGTGGAATTGTCCGATGGTTTTAATTCCGTAGCGACGACATAGAGATACCCAACTGTCAAAACAAAATACTCCTGTTCCTTGATTTAATGTAGAGAACTTATCCTTGTCACTGCGTAAGCTGTACCAGAATTTAGATACAGGATTCAGTAGCCACATAGAGCCAAATAAGTCCTTTGTTCGTACTGTATTAGCTACCTTATCTACTGACCAGTTACGTGACCAGAAGGCTTCTAACAGCACTGTTGCTTCTTCCTTGTTCATACCTGTATTACGTGAGAGAGTAGAAGAACCTACACCATAAGTAGCACTGTAATTTACCACTTTGTAATTCTTACGAAGGGCTGATAAAGACCTCTCACCACTGTTATGTTTGTCGATGTCTTCTTGTGTAATTATACCTGCGTGTTTAGCTAAGTCTAAGTGAGGATCAAACCCTTCTTTAGACATCTCTTCTACATACTCAGGGTCTAGTGGTTTCATGTAGTGACGTTTAGTTGTATCCTCTAGTGAGGTCATGTCAGCACCACATAAGCTATACCCATCTGGACAAGTTAGACAGCCTCTTATCTCTTTACCATACGGCTTATCTACAGCAGGTAAGTTAACGAGAGGCTTGGCGTGTTTAAATCTAAGAGTGTTAGTTAGACCTGCAATGTTAGCTTGAACGTAACCATCTACTTGTGCATTAACCATAGCTTTAATAACACCTATACGATGAGACAATACAGATAAACCATCAAGTAAGTTTATAGCAGGTTCTTTATCTGCTAGTGCTTTTACTGATCTACATAAGTCTGCATCCTTCCTTACTTGTTCTAACTTTCTGGTGTCGCCTGTAACCTTATCACGTAAGAACTTATATGTACGAGGTTGCCAACCTAACGAGAATAGCCAATCCTTAACTTGATCTGTACTGTTAGGGTTAGCTCTTTCTTCACCTACCTTAACTGTAAGTGATTGTGTAGACTGTGGTTGTTTCTGATCTTTACACAAAGCTACCCACTTCTCTCCGTTAGATGATAACGACCCATCCTTCTTGTGCATAACTTTAGGTTTATTACGAACTGCTGTTACAATCTTACGTGGCATAGCATCAGCAAGTAACTCTGTCTTCTCAGCCTTGAGCTTTTCCCACGAGGATAGGTGAGCTTCTGCTTTGCCTACGTCCAATTTCCACTGAAGGGTTTCTTGCTCTTGAGCGCATTGCATCTTGAATGTCATGTAGTCAGTAAACCTGATAAGCTCATCAGGGTCAGGATATAACTTCTTTAACTTCATGTGTAGGTCACGCCACAGTCTTACGTTAATCTTAACGTCTTCCTCACACCTATACTGGTACTCTTCTGGACTTAGGTTTTGCCAATCATCTATCTTAGGTTTAGGCACACCATACATCTCACCATACTGTGCTAGTCCATGCTTCTGTAGGTGGTGGTTTATATACCACGCTAAAGGTAACGTATCTATAATCCTAGCGTCTACCTTTATGCCTAGAATCTTTTCCACTACAGGGGTATCATACCTAACTATGTTGTGGCCTATGATTGTATCGGCGTTAAGAAAGAATGATCTCATCTCTTCATAATCAAAAGTAGATTGTATTTGACCTTCTTCGTTTGTGTAAGACAGTACGTGTATCTTTGTGGGGTTAAACCCATCTGTTTCTATATCGAATACTTGCATTATGGACACCCTTTAAGTTTTGATATTTTTATGTTGTAACAATCAGCTTTAAACGTGAACCTGTTATCAGGATCAAATTCACCTTTCTTGTGAAAGTTTGCATCTTGGAAATAGAGTAACTTCTCGTAAAAACCAAGTATCCAAGCCGAAGAAAGATCGTTCTTAACCCTAACAAATGAATAGTAATCACAATTTTGTTTTGTGTTAAATGAGGCTACACTACAATCATAGTAATCTTTTGGTGGGTAGTTAGTTCTCTTTGTTTTTACATCTACAGTTTTACCACTTGGAAGAACTAAATCGTAGTCATAGGTATTTGAGTGAGAACTACCCGTAAAATCTGATACTACTACTTCACCTATAAACCCCGCTAAATTACCTTCTCCTTTTGTTATGGAGTTCCTTAATTGTCCTAATTCTTCAGCTAAACCTTTTGCTCTATCTATATGAGAATCTGTAATTTTAACCTCAATCATATTATAATATCTCCCTCAACATAAATGTATCTAAGTTAAATGCTAACTTACCTGCTTGTCCTTCTTCTGAACAAGGTCTGTTCTTCTCTACCTTTAGGTAAGTCGTGTTACGTTCTTCCATATTGTCAGCTTCCTTATCTCTGTGTAGGTCTATGATAACAGATGCACGTTGGCCTATCATCTTACAATACTTAGGATCGCCATTCTCATTAGTGTGAGCAATGGTTACAATACCTACGTTAAGCTCTGCCGCCAACTTAGATAGTCTGATAGACAGGTCAGCTAACATAGCCTCTTTGCTTTCTTCTGATGTACCTACAACTACATCTTGTATAGGCTCAAAGAATACAAACTTACAATCACACGCTTGACTAAAGAATCTTATCTGATCTATTAGTTCATCAGTACCTTGACCATCACCTAAGTAGAATTGATAGAAGTTCTCATCTTTAGTTATGTTACTTATAGCTTCTCTCACAAGGCCATCAGCTTCCTTCTCTTCTATCAGGTCACGTCTTGTTAGGTTATCACCTACCTCATACGACACAAGCCCCAGTAGCGACCTTAATTTAGTCTCCTCTAAGTGCCATGCGGCTATAGGTATACCTTGCTTTAACATACTGTATTCCATGTAACGCATAAGCTCAGTCTTACCTATACCTGTAGGTGCTTTAAATACTGTGAAGTGGCCTTGCATCAGACCTAATATCTTTTCGTCTAACGCTACAATACCTGTAGGGTAGTAGACGTGTTCTGGTGTATCCTCATACAACTTAAGAAACTGGTCAGCAGTATTCAGTATGTTCTCTGGAGTATGCTTGACTGGCTTCCACCATAGGTTCTTAAAGTCTGCACCTTTACCTGCCTGTAAAAAATCATTGGCATCTTTATATTCACCATGTTGCATACGATAAATCTTGTTAGGGAACAATCTAGCCATACGATCAGCTAAAGCATTACCTGCCTCATCATTATCTACTGATAGTATTATCTTCTCGAAGCTACCTAGCCAGTCCTTACAGTTCTCCCACAGCTTCTTAGAGGGTGTAGCTGAAGGTAACGACACAACAGGGTTAGTATACTGGCTCTTAAGCATCTGTGAAGCTGATAGAGCGTCTAGTTCACCTTCTGTTATTGTAACCATCTTACTACAACCAGCAGGGTATAGGTTCATGCCAAATAGTTCATCACCTTTGAAACCATCTTTAGCATAGAAAGCCTTCTCGTCTAGCTTGCGTACCTTAATTCCCCCAGAGGGATATATGTACTCTTGTCTATCGTTATACGTTAGCACGTTATAACCGATCATAGTATCCCGCAAAATCCCTCGGAGGGGGGTGTGTTGACCTTCTGATCTGTCTTCAATTCTCTTAGGTGTAAACTCTGTTACGTTCATATAATCACTCTCATTTTTTATAGTCGGGTATTTATCTTTTGCCCAAGGGTGCATTTCTTGTCTCGATGGATAACCAGACCCACACGAATGACACTTTCCAAATCCTTTAGTGTTATACGAGAACGCATTACTAGAGCCACACGACACATAAGGGCAAGGTTGGTGTATTATGTCTTGATATACTATAGTCATACTTACGTTTCTTTCTATTAGTAATTATATTATTAAGTTAAAACTTACGTTAATACTTAAGTAGGTATTTATCTATAATGTCTTTTTAAGTTAAATGATGAAGTCACAAAATGTTACAAGTTTGTTACGAACACGATTTCTTATATCTATTAGACCCCTGATGGATATGTTAAGCTCTTTAGATGTTTCTGTTAAACTATTGTTGTTGTTATACAAAACCAGAAATACTTTCCACTCTCTAGCTGTAAGATGTTTCTTTAATACTTCTATGGAATCTTTTAGCTCATACGACCCAAATAGATCATCAGCAGGTATCTGTGCTTCATCTGGGTCTACATATACTGTAGTGTCTGTTACAGCCGCTTCACGACCAAATCTACCTTTTGGGTAGCTAAGTTTAGATAAACCTACATTTACATATTCATACATGGCTGTACGTGCGCTGTAATACAACTTAGGAGGTTCGGTGATACCTTCAGCTCTCATCTTTAAGCATAGTACTACACCTTCAGAAACTATATCATCATAGTCCTGATGGTTGTAATACTTACTAGCTAACCTTCTACACATATCTAATATTTCTTGGTTGTTCATAAGAATAGACCAGTCATATATAACATTGCCTTAACTAATACGAAAGCAAACCCTATGAATGAAAAAGCTACCATAGTAAAAAATAAAATACTTACATACTTAGCGGCTCTTAGTTCTTCCTGTTTCATCTTATCAGTCCTGTAATATGGTTTATAATTCTTCATTGTCTTGTAACTCCGTTTCTATTGTTCTAGTTATTAATCCACAAGTTAAACACTTCTTGCGTCTTCTTATACTTGGGTATCCTAGTTTAAAGTATTCTTGTGTATGCGTTGTCTTAAGTTTATTCTTATATCCTTCTTTCAAACAATCAGGACAGTGAAATATCGGTTTTAAACTCATCTGTGTGTTCTTTCTATATTTTCTACTATAATATCTCTCTTGAACTCTATAGCTTCCTTTACAGGTTCTTTAGCGTATATAATATCATTAAGTCTTTTCATTACATCACTCGTAAGCATGAAGTCACCATGCAGTTTTATCTTTCCCATTAGAACATTACCTCTCCATCTACTATTAATGTGTTATGCCAAGCTATAGTCTCGGCTCTTAGTGCATAGAAGCCTGTCTGCTCGGCTATACTCTCAAGTTCTTCTGTGTCACTCTTGAGTATGCCTAGCTCCATTAGCTCCATTTCCATCGAAGGGGGTAAGGGCATTACTTCTTTTCCTCAATCCGCGTACCAATGCAACCACCCCTAACTTTAAATACATTTGGTATTTCTCCTTGATAGTGTTCTTCTGATATTTTCTTATATAAATCATTAAGAGAACCAATAAAGTCACCTAAGAAATCTAGGGACTCAAGAGAACTTCCACACGTATTAAACTCAAAAGTGTGTTCTTCTGTTTCCCAGTTCATTTTACATCGCTTAATCATTATTACACCTCGTTACCTAGTCCAAATATGCGACGACCACCTGCTACAAAACCTAGCACACGATCCACATTAAAGCACTTGTAGCCTTGCTTAGTCTTCAGCGTGATGTACCCTGCCTTACGCAGTGCTTCACTAGCTATACGACCTCTCTCGTTGCCCTTAAGTCCTTTTATTACATTCATACGACCTGTATAGGTGCGTTCCTCGTTATCCTTAGTCAAGAATTTAACTGTGATAAACTTGTTCTGGTTCTCTGATAATACATTAGTAACCATGTTAGTTGGTAAAGTCATTATTTTACTCCTCTTCTTCTTCTATGATGTTGTCAAAAGAAACCCAAATACACCCATAATCATCTTGCATAATTTCCCAGTCTCCTAAATAAGTATTCAGCCACTTAAAGAACTCTTCTCTATTCATTATATACTTCCTTCTGCTTGTTTATTAATTTCCACTGAAGGGGTATCCCCCTCTTGTTCTACAACGTAATTCCACTCTGCTTCCATGTCAATACTGTAGGGCGGTAACATCGTGAGTGCGTGAGTATTGAAGGCGACAAAATTAGTTATGCCTAAACTATTCTCTAACGCATATTTACCAGTAAGTAGTTTAGCTGATTGTTCAGCTTCTTCTAGTACTCTCTCACGTCCATCTAAAACTGTAACGCCTTTTCCTTTTCCCTTGTTTATACCTGCAACTTTATATGTTTTATTCTCGTCATTACTGCTCATGTTATTATCCTTTTAAAACAACTGGTTGTCTATGGTTTGCTGTTCGTAGCACTCTTCACATATGTCTAAGTCTGTTAGCTGTTCGAGATCTACCTCTTGCTCACAGTTAATACAGAATACTTTAGGGTTTTCAAACTTACCCTCGTCTGTAAGTGATGGAATCCTAGTTCTTCTACTCATTATTATTCTCCTCAAATTGCACGACAATATCAAAGCTAAAACCACCATCGGGTTCATACCCCATGTACTGTAACTTTTCGTTTATCATCTCCGCTAAGTAATCCAATTCACTATTGGTATAATCAGTTATCTTAATATCTTTAGTCATTACTATTCTCCTTTTCATAAATATCGTGTGCCATCTGGCATACTTCATCATCTACTTCCATCTCATACTCACCATTGTTAACAAGTATCCAACCTGTCATATTGTAAGTGTCAGGGCAGATGTCTACAATGTCAAGATCCATTTCTACTTGACCATAATCTAAGTAATCAAAGTAAACTCTTGTGTCTACATGACTTCCGTATGTTGCTCTTTGTACGCTCATTGTGATTCTCCTTTTCTATATTGTTAACACTACACAATTAATTATGCAACCCCTAATTTCCATCGGGGACTACTCGATTTCCATCGGGGATAGTTCTCGATTTCCCACGAGGGGTACTCGATTTCCATCGGAGGGTATATTGGCATATACTGTGACATATCTGCAACACCTGTATCATTTTTGCAACGTGATTTATTTGCAACAGTGATATAATTACATCTTGACGTGACATATTTACAACAGTGACATATATGCAACTGATTCGTTTTAGTCCATCCTTCCACCTTTTGCGACCTTGTTCTAAAAAACTAGCCCTTGATTTTATGATATAGGGGCGCGACTCCCTAGTTAGCGCGTTGGATTTACTTTTCTTGGAATAGGTCAAGGGTCGCTTGTTTAGCGCGTTTTACTTTCTTTTCGTAATCTTCAATTCTATCTGTTCCATAACCTGATTCTGATGTTTCTTCTCTATAGATTGCCCTTGTATAAGTTTCTATAGTTTCAATATAGGTAACAAGTTTTTCTAATTTATCGTATGTCATTTTTGCGCTATCCTTTTAATCTGCGTTTAACTTACTCTTAAGTCATACAACTATTACAAGCGATTCGCAAGCCCTATAATAATTTATTATTTACTTGCACTATAACGAATCATATGCTAGTAATAGGTATAACTTAAAACACTGATAAAAGGATTATCTAAAATGACTACAAGAACTCAAAAACGCCGCAACACTCGCAAGCGCAACAAAATGCTTAATAGCTTATTTCATGTATTACTAGCCGTAAGCGGTTCAATAGTTTTACTAGTTTGGGCTTTTGAGTTTGGTGGTACATTATGATAATTAGCAACTATATATTAATCCCGTTTATTATCTTATGTATACTTGCAATCTGTTATTACATAGAGGAGTCTTAATATGTTTGATGTAAATAAACTTGATGAGATAATTATTGGCGGTCTTGATGTAAGGGATTATCCAGATTTTTGTGATGCTTACATTGAGTCCGCTACCTATGAAGGCGTTATTATGACCTATAAACAACTTGATGATTTAAATGAACAAGAACCATCTTTTATAAACGAATACGCTTTATTAGATTTTTTAGGGGCTTAATCATGGCACGTAAAACAATTATATTATATCAAGGCGCAAGTTTAATTAATGGCGAGCCTATTGTCGCGCTAGCTCAATCTGATTCGACTAATAAAAAGACAGGAAATATGCTTCAGACGTTTATTTTGGACGCTACAACCGACCCTATAACCGCTAGTAGGACAGGACTCGACGCTTCAATATGCGGTAGCTGTCCCCATCGCGGTACGCCTAACAATAACGACAAAGGCCAAGCGACAAATAGAACTTGTTATGTGACGTTAGCACATGCGCCATTAGGTAAATATAAGGCCTATAAGAAAGGCGTATATGGTACTACTACCGCGACCTTAAAAGAGGTTGAATCTTTTGGTAGTTTGCAAGGTGTTAGATTAGGCACGTTTGGCGACCCATGTGCTGTGCCAAATGATATTTGGAAAGCATTGACTAGCAAGGCGTTATATTCAACAGCTTATACACATGCCGCAATTAACCCAATGCCAGAGTCTATAATGACTAGCACCGATAATTTAAAGCAATCCTATAAAGCATGGGGCAAAGGAGAGAGAACATTCAGAGTCATATCTAGCATTGATCAACTATACAAAAGGCGCGAAGTATTATGTCCAGCTAGTGAAGAAATGGGCAAGCGTGCGACGTGTGCATCATGCAAACTATGTGGCGGTAGTAGTATTAACGCTAAATCAATTGCTATTGTGGCACATGGTACAAGTAAACGTAAAGCAAAAGAGGTGGTACAATGATTAAACAAGAATTAGACATATTAAAAAAAGCGGGTTTCATAGGTGCTTTTGATACTAAAGAGGAAGTAATTGAAGCGGCGTTATTAAACTGTGAACAATCTCTACAAGAGTCGTATGATCTTATAGATGATAATTTTCACTTCCAAGAGGCTAAAGTACTAGAGAATATTAACATTTCGCTTACTATACTTAAGTTAATGAAGGAGTCTTACTAATGAGTTATTTTATATCAACTAACGATACAAGCCTAGGCTATGATACGACTCACTATTGGAATCGACGTACCCAACGCTTTCAATCTTATCTAACTACGGCTTGCATATATCCAACGTTTATAGGTGCAAGGAGAGTCTGCAATAACATGGACATAGACAAGTTAGGTAATATTGGTTTTTATTCTCTAACTAGTTTCGAATATGCTTTATTAAAGGATTCTCTATATGTTTAGAGTCAATGTATTCAGTAGCGGCAAAGTGTTTTGTTACTATGTCGAGCCTAGTCGAGCGCAAGCCTTGCAAAGATTAATCAAGTGCAAAAAGCGTTATCCTTATCTACAGTTTAATATAAGAGGTGTTAAATGATAATTAAGTTTAAGTAGACTCCCAGTAGGCTCGCGCATTTACTTGCGTGAGTCTTTAGTTGTTTATTATCAACAGTGTATCCTATGTAATAGTATAACATTAAACTTATTTTATACTGTTGTTGTTACTTAAACTGTTTAATATATGCCAGCCGATTCGCTCGCTGAGTGCAACAGATTTATTTGTCAAGGCCGAATCACTTTGGTGGGACCCTCCAGATTACTGCGGGCGAATCACCTGCGGCCCCCTAACACGTATGATTTCCAACATAAAAAAAATAAAGTAGGTTCGAAGGGGTGTCATATTGTCACAGGTACGGCGGCTATATCATTTTCCCACGGAGTCATTACAAGAGAACGACACAAGAAGGTGACATTGGCTACCCACTTAAGTAAGCTGTCAAGAAAAAAGAACTGTTATATATCAACGACTTATAAAATAGTTAAAATACTTACTTCACACTTTTGCATAATAAGACATTATATATACATAAGAGGTACTACTTACGTTTCTCACATTAGGTTATATAACTTAATGATATATATTACTAAATATAAAAACGTAAGTATATACGTAAGTAGTAGCCTATCAAATTCCCCCACAACCATGACGAACCTTTCCAATTGTCGTTAACAAAACTAGATGTGGTCATGCCGATGTGGGTTTATTTTATTAAGGTACAGAAGAACTATGACTATTCAAGCTACAAAGTACAGTGAGATAATCGCTAAGAAAGTTACTGAAGGCATCAGGAATGGTGTCTCTGTAAAAGATATTATGGGGTCGATCCAGCAATATCAAAATGCTCCTTCTAGTTCAGCTACATTCTATAAGTTGTACGGAGAACTAATATCACAGACTAGAGCAGATATAATAGGTAAGATAGGTAATGTCGTTATCAACAGTGCATTACAAGGCGATTTTAAAGCCGCAGAGTTTTACTTAAGATCTAAAGGTGGATGGTCGCCTAACAGTACTGTGAATGAAGTAGAGCAAGAGGCAGATCCAGATGAAGATCTAGCCGCAGTAGATAGCGTTATGTCTCTACTAGGAAAGAATGTAAATCCCGATGAAGATAACAGCTGATGACTTAAGAGCATTACCCGATGCAGAAGTACACAGAATACTAAAAGAGATTGGACCTGCAAAGGCTGATGAGCTTAGGTATGATTGGAACTTCTGGGCTAGACCAGATCAACTAGAACCGAAAGGTGACTGGACAACATGGTTAGCATTAGCTGGTCGAGGGTGGGGTAAAACTCGCGCTGGAGCAGAATGGGTAAGACATCGCATTAAGAAGGGTGACAAGATTGTTCATTGTGTCGCACCAACTAAAGGTGATGTAAGAAGAGTTATGGTAGAAGGAGACAGTGGACTTTTAAACGTCTGCTGGAAAGGTGATAAAACATATAGAGGTAAACACTTAGGTTTCCCTATTTGGTCGCCAACTAATAGTACACTAACATGGGAGAATGGAGCTAAGGCTGTTTTCTTCTCTGCGGAAGATCCAGAACGACTTCGTGGTCCACAGGCATACAGTGCTTGGACTGACGAACTTTGCGCTTGGCGCAATGCACAAGAGACTTGGGACATGATGATGTTCGGTCTACGTCTAGGACGTAAGCCACAAGTCTTTGTAACAACAACCCCCAAAACAACAAAACTGCTAAGAGGTATTATCGCTGATGATAAGACACTTATTAGTACAGGAAGCACCTTTGATAATGCGGCTAACTTAGCTGGCACTTTCTTAGATGCAGTTAAGAAGACCTATGAAGGCACACGTCTTGGTAGGCAAGAATTATATGCAGAAGTATTAGACGAAGCGTCAGGTGCGCTTTGGAATAGGAAACTCCTACATTCATGTGAGATAGACAAGGACGAAGTTCCTCAGTTAGCACGTATCATAATTTCCATCGACCCTGCGGTTACATCGAATACTGATAGTGATATGACTGGTATGATTGTCGCTGGCATAGATGTTAATGGAGTAGCCTACGTATTAGAAGATCACACTGATCGTTACACACCGCAACAATGGGCATCTAAAGCCATTGAGTTATATCGTAAACACATGGCTGACCGCATAGTAGCGGAGAAGAACCAAGGTGGAGATATGGTGCGTCACACTCTGCACACTGAAGACGAAAACGTGCCAGTCAAACTTGTACACGCAAGTAGAGGCAAAATGGCTCGTGCTGAACCTGTCTCTGCTTTATATGAGCAAGGTAAAGTCAAACACGTCAAAGGATTGAATGATTTAGAGGATCAGATGGTACAGTGGGAACCTTTAGGGTCCACAGGCTCACCAGACCGTCTTGATGCAATGGTATGGGCTATAACGGATCTATCACTTAATGGATATGCAAAACCACAGCTAGTTCTGGCATATTCTAACGCTAAAGGCTTAAAGTAAAATGGTAAAGAAACTCTCACAGACGGAATCGACAGCGATACTAGGTATCTCTGGTGAAAATACAATTAACGGTCAGATAAGGTCTGATGAGTTTCTGCCTGAGTTACGAGGCAAAAAAGCGATACGAAAGTACCGTGAAATGCGTGATAATGACAGTACTATTGGTGCAGTTATGTACGCTACAGAACAGGTTTTACGAGATGTAGACTTAAAAGTATGTCCTTGTGACGATTCTGAGGAAGCTAAACGCGAAGCTGAATTTGTTGAGAGTGTTTTATGTGATATGGATCATACGCTAGACGATCACATAGCTGAAGCTCTATCTTGTTTGTCGTATGGCTTTGCATGGTTCGAAGTAGTATACAAACGCAGAGTTGGTCCTACTCAATCAAATGATAAGAAGAGATCTAAGTATACTGATGGTAGAATGGGTGTACGTAAGATAGCAATGAGAGCGCCTTGGACAGTATCTAGGTTTGATGTAGATAATAAGACTGGTGACATACAAGGTGTCTATCAAGATGGTGGTTATGCAGGTACTACGAAACATTATATCCCTTCTCGTAAGAGCTTGTACTATCGTACTACTAGCCTTAACGGAGATCCTAGTGGGCGTTCTATCTTGCGTAACGCTTATACTTCTTATGAGTATCTTAATAACTTACAAGCTATTGAAGCGATTGCTGTAGAGCGAGAGTTAGCAGGTATTCCAGTAGCACGTATTCCATCGGAGTACCTATCCCCAGATGCTACATCATCACAAGTACAGTTTAAGTCTAATCTTGAGCAGATACTACGTGACGTTAAGTTTAATGAACAAGGTTACATAATTACTCCTTCAGATACATACCCTGATAAGGATGGAAGTCCTACTAATATTAGGTTAGTTGATGTGGAGCTTATGTCTTCAAGTGGTTCTAGGAACATAGACATTGACCCCATAGTAAAAAGGTATCAACACGATATTGCTAGGAGTGTCTTGTCAGAGTTCCTAATGCTTGGTAGTCAAGGCGGTTCATACGCTTTGTCGAAGAGCAAGACAGACTTGTTCCTCCGCGCACTTGAGAGTTACATCCAGCAAATTGTCGATGTCCTCAATAAGCAATTAGTCGAGAGACTGTGGGAGTTGAACGGTCTGGACTATTCGTTGATGCCGACTATCGAAGCTGGCGATGTTGCACCTCACGACTTACGTGAAATTGCAGGGTTCTTGCGTAACCTTAACGGCGCAGATATTAGCGTTAGTGACCATCCAGAGGTTATACAAAACCTTATGGACATAGCAGACCTAAATTATGACCCCGATAGGGAAACAGAAACAGAAGAGCAAGAAGCTCTTGAAGAACAGGAAGAATAATAATGGCATTTCTAGACAACAGAGTGTTTGATAATGGTTTAACCATACTAGACACAGAAGCAAACGTAGTTCACGTAACTTCAGCAGAAGCTACAACTTATGCGGCGGCTACATCTACACTATCACTAGGTAACTCTACCTCACTTTCCATTGCGGCTCCTTCGGATCGTACTGGTGGTGGACGTAAAGTCACTGTATCAGCTATCTCAGACGGCTCAATTACAGGTACAGGTACAGTTACTCACTACGCTCTAGTAGACACAACTAACACACGTTTGTTAGCTACAGCGGCTCTTACAGCATCACAGTCAGTTACAAGTGGTAACACATTTACATTGGCTTCATTTGATATTGGTATCCCTGATCCATCTTAAGGAATAAACTATGGCACTTGTTATTAAAGATCGTGTAAAAGAAACAACTACTACAACTGGTACTGGGACTTACACATTAGCAGGTGCTGAAGTTGGTTTTCAATCATTCTCTGCTATCGGTAATGGTAATACTACTTACTATACTGTTACTGATGGTGGCGACTGGGAAGTTGGTATTGGCACGTACACTGCTTCTGGAACCACTTTAGCACGTACAACAATACTATCATCTTCTAACAGTAACAACGCAGTTAGTTGGTCAGCTGGAGAGAAGTTTGTATTTGTAACTCAACCTTCATCTAAAGCAAACTATCTTGATGCGTCTGGAAATGTAACTGGAACACAGTTTGACGAATATTTAGACTTTAAAACAGCATCTTCAAACCCTTCCCACACTGAAGGTCGTGTTTTCTATGATCAAACAAGAGACAGTTTAGCATATTATAACAGCGATAGCGCAATGACAGTACATACAGGTCAAGATAGTTTATTGCGTGTTTACAACGATACTGGGTCAACCATTACGTCTGGAACGCCAGTGTATCTAACTGGTGAAAGTAGTTCTATACCTACGATTGCACCAGCAAGTGCGTCTAGTACAGTTGAAGCCAGCTATGCAGTAGGCGTTCTTTCTACAGATATAGCTAATAGTTCAACAGGATTTGTTGTAACTGGTGGTATTGTTTTCTTTGATACATCATCATTGACTGCTGGTGAAAGAGTTCATGTTGGCGTAACGGCTGGAACATTACAGGAAGCCGCACCTTCATATCCATATTTTGCTACAGATATTGGCTTATGTTTGGTTTCATCTGCATCAGGTGGTTGTGTCTATGTAGAAATAGAACATCATACCTTCGAAGTATTTAGGGTAACTGGTAATTCACACTTTGACGCTGATATTACTGTAGATGGCGATTTAACTGTTAACGGTACGCAGACTATTACTAATAGTAACAACATTGCCTTGTCTGGAGCTTTTAGCTACTTCAACTCTGGGGATACTATCGGTGAGGCTAATACTGTACACACTGGCACTGGTCTGGACGATGCTATCTTTACTGGCCACTACAACGGTACAAGCTCAAACAAGACCTTTAAAGTTAAGATTACAACCCTAAAGACTGGTAGTGACGAAGACTTCTTCCGTTGGTCCACAGATAACTTTGCAACTCAGTCAGCTGAGATTGAAATTACAGGCGAAGATCAGCTTCTTGAGGAAAACATAAACATCAAGTTTAACGCTACCTCTGGTCACACACTAAACGACATATGGTCTGGAACAGCTTCCCCAGTTAATGTAGATACTGGTATAGCATCTAATAGGAATACTGGTACATCAGGAGTTGGTTATACCCACGTAGGTGCTTACTTTGATGTATCTACTAACTACTGGACATTCTTTGATGAGTATGCTCCAGAACCTACAGGTACTATAGATACTGGTCACGCCTCATTTTCCTACGGGACTATAAAAGTAGATGCTGTAATAGGAAACCTAACAGGTAACGTCACAGGTACTGCATCTAATGCTTCTCAGTTACTTAATGCTAGAACTATCAGTCTTAGTGGAGATGTAACTGGATCAGTGTCGTTTAACGGAAGTGCAGACGCAGATATAACAGCAACAGTAGTAAATGATAGCCACACACATGACACCCGATATGTGCAAAAGGCTGGAGATACGATGACAGGTACACTTAATGCTACAACAGTAGACTTTGGTGACTGGACTATAACTGAAAGTGGAGGCTCTCTTTACTTTGCTTACAGTGGAACAAATAAATTCAAACTCGATAGTAGCGGAACATTGTCTGTGACTAATGACGTACAGACTGACCAAACCATAACATAAGCTAATAGTGAGTACACGAAGATGGCAGTAAAAATAAACGGCACTGAGGTAATTGACGACAGTAGAAACGTAGTAAACGTGGGCAATGTCGATGGCAGAGATGTATCTGTCGATGGGGCTAAACTAGATAACGTATCTGCTAATGCAGACGTTACTGCCACAGCTTTACCTACAGCATTAACAGGTTTATCTACTAGTGCATCTCCAGCGTCTAATGACCTTATTGTGTCGTATGATATTACTGATAGCACTTGGAAAACAGCTACTGTTACAGCTACTGCTCTTCAAGGTCAGAAGGGACAGAAAGGCGAAGTTGGAGCTACTGGATCTCAAGGTATTCAAGGTAATACTGGAGCAACTGGTA
>Ga0228668_1000551_pt1 | contig 14811 bp, 16 predicted proteins | sample 82DmetaG_FD_182701 | JGI IMG/M metagenome (GOLD analysis project Ga0228668, IMG submission 182701) | Seawater microbial communities from Monterey Bay, California, United States - 82D | ecosystem: Environmental > Aquatic > Marine > Coastal | place: USA: California | collected 2016-10-10
ATTAATTAAAACACTGTTAATTTCTGGTTTTCTTATAGTTTCATTATAAATATCCAGTTGGTCAATACTTTTTTGTATTTCATTTTGAAGATTCTCTAATGTATTATCATACTTATCAGATTCCCACCGATGATATTTTTTAGACCAGGATTTACAAAAATATTTCTGCTCTTCTTGGATCCAAAGCTGTTCCCTAATACATGAATCATTCCAGTGAGTATAAGCTTCCCTATATTCTTTTTTATTTAACCAAGAATGAATATCATTAGCTTTTTGATTACAAAATAACTTTGGCATATATATAAATATTGACTGCTCCCCATTAGGTTCTGTAAAAATCTTTTTGATCATTGGAAATTATTAATGATTAATTCATATATAATTTATCAAATTTATAAAACTAATTATTTAACATAATATGACTTAAACTTAAAAATTAATTGTTTATATTATGTAATGGATAACAGCTCTAATGAACTGTCAATATCGATGTTAATTGATAAGGATATTAAGGATAATACAGTAGAAGCAGATATTAATGGTTACACCCCTCTTCCATTAAAATCATTTAATATCGATGAGCGTAAAATTTATCAATGGGTTCCTGATGAAAATGTAACTAAATGTAATGATTGTAGAACTGGATTCTCCATGTTAAATAGGAAACATCATTGTAGAAATTGTGGTAAAATTTTTTGTTATAAATGTTCTGATTATTTTATTGAAATACCTGATAATATACGAACAGTTCCTAAAGAAAATAATTTTATGGATTACAAGACTTATCTTGAATATTTTAATTTAAACCATTCATCGGATAGGGTATGTAAAAAGTGTTTCAATAAGATATTTGAATTATCGGAACTTAATAAAACGATTAAAATCTTTGATATGCTTGAGTTGGACATACTTGATTACAAAAATATAGCGTGTGTGTGTAAATCATGGAATAAAATTGCTAAATATTACTTTTCGTATTTTAGAGAGATACAATATTATTTTTCTGACCATGAATTTACAAAAAAAGAAAAGAATATTCTTTATAATAACATTAATAATATTTATGGTCATTCAAAGTGGATGCTCCAACTAATATTAAGTATTGATTGGAATAATGACGACCTTAGTGAACAAAGACACCATGTTTTAAATTCTTTGACAAAAAAAAGAGGCACAGTTAATTGTTGGGAAATGATGTGCACACGGTCATGTTGTAAAAATTTACAGGCTGAAGATATAATTATAATCCTTTCTAAAAAATACACCTATTCTCCACTAATTAGATTCTTAATAAAGGAATTAAATCTAATATCAGAAACAGAATTAACCTGTTATTTATCATACATTGTTAATTTGTTGTCCTTTTACAAGAATTATAGTTTAATTTGTGGTGATATTGAACATTTTTTATTTGAAAAAACAGTTGATAATGTTCCTCTTAGTAATCAGCTTTTTTGGACAATAACACAATGTATAGCTAATCCAAGTAGTCATAATTATTATACAAAGTTAAGAAATAGTCTTGTTAAAAAATTATCAAAAAATGATTATAGGCTTTTTCAAAACGGATATGATTTTACATCTAATTTAATACAACTGGCAAATAGCTCTGGAGATAATTTAGTTAATAAACTATCACATCATTTGAGTTCATACGATTTTAATGATAATGCCTTTTATTTACCTATAAATTTTAATAAATCGTTCAATTCAATTGATATCACTAAAATTCGAACTATCGATTCAAAAACTAAACCGATTATATTACCTTGTAAATATGATAACGATAAGATATTTAATATTATGCTTAAAAAGGAAGATATCAGAAAAGAGGAGATTGTTATGAAAATTATTAAATTAATGGATTATTTCCTAAAAAAAGAAGAAGATCTTGATATGTTTATAACTATTTATAATATTTTACCTATATCAAATGAGTATGGTTATATAGAATTTGTGCCTAATTCTACTACACTATATCATATAAGAGAGGTATTGAAATTTTCAATACAAAACTTTATACTTGAAAAAAATCCAGATATGGATATTAACAAATTAAGAGAAAGATTATCAAAGTCGTGTGCCGTATATTGTGTAATAACTTATTTATTAGGTATAGGAGATAGGCATTTAGATAATATAATGATTACTAATGATGGACTTTTATTTCATATTGATTTTGGTTATATATTAGGTAAGGATCCTAAACCAATTGCTCCCGAGATAAGACTTACTCCTGAAATGATTGATGCCATGGGCGGAATGAATTCTCAACACTATAGAAAATTTAAAGAATACTGTGGGATAGCATATAATTGTTTAAGAAGACATGCTCCAATTTTTTATGTACTACTTATGAGTCTAACTGAATATGTTCCCACAGTAGATGAAAATATAAATGAAAAGAGTATAAAAGAACATATTATTCAAAGATTTATGCCAGGAGAAAACTATAGAGAGGCAGAACATCAATTTAATACAAAGCTCGACAATAATTCCAATACTTATTCAGAAGGAGTAATTGACTATTTTCATAAACAATATAAATCTGCGTCTGATTCAGCTTCAAGTTTATCAGATACTTCAACAGACTTAATGAACAAAGCAACTGAAACCGCATTTTATATGAAAAATAACGTAACAAAAGGTATAAGTAATTTATCTAGTATTTTTTACTAATAATTAAAATTTGCTTGTTTAAATTTTGTTAATTTAATCTTTTATATATTATATATGGCATTTTCTTGGGAAAATCTAAAACGTGATGTAAGAGATAATTCACCATCTTCTGATGCAGTTACTAAGAGTGTAGGAACTGCCGTTATTGTTTATGCTTCTGTTCTAGCATATTGGCATAGAGATATTATTGGTGCTTGGACAAAAGAGCAATGGGCCAGACTTACTAAAAAAAGTGAAGGAGAGGCTGAAACCGGTAAAGTCAATGAATCTCTTTAATTAAATTTTTATAATTATTTTTATAAAAACATAATATCTGGGGAAAAAATTTTTAAAACTTATAGTAGTAATAGTATGAATAAGAATTTATCTAAACAATTTATATCTACGTTTGACCCTATTAAAATAAATAAATCAAGGACACTCCTTGATAAAGAAAAAAAAGATGTAGTAAAAAAACTTACAACAGGACTTACTAATAGAAAAGTAACAGATACTATACATTCTGCGATTGAATTACATTGTTCTGGACATATTGACTTTGTATTAAAAAAATTGTTTAATTATTATTATTCTGAAATAAATATGGCTCAACCACAATGTATAGATTATATTTATCTGTTTAGTAAATATTATAATGGAGCATATGACTGTAAAACTAAATCAAAGCAACCAATATTACTAGTTAATGATATGCGTATAAGAAATTTTCTTTGTTTTTTTACACCGCTATTGTTAATGTGTAATCAAAGAAAACTACTTAAATTACCTAAAATACCAGCAGTTGATTTTGATATGGAAACACATAAAAAAGGTTTGGTAAGTAAAAACCTTAAAGTAGTAGGTTTATTTGTAAGTAAGAAAGAACCGAAAGAAATAATAATTCCTCTTTCAGAAATATGCCATTATCTCGATGATAAAAAACTCTTGGATAGAGAACAAAAGATAATTTATTGGCTGGCATGGTTAATAGAATATGAAAAAATATACCATAACAAAAACTTACTTGTAGATGTTCGAGATATAGAAGGTGTAGATAGTAAGTATCATAGAGATTTTATTTGGATAGTATGGTCGATTATATTGTATTTTTCTGATAAAAATAATAAAACCTATATAGAAAAATTATATAAATTATTTATAACAGGCTATTCGAGAGGAACAAAAAAATCTAAATCAAACCTAATTATAATGGCTGTATTATTTATAATTAATCCTTTACCCAAAATAACATATCCAGTCCCTTGTCTAACCAATGAGCAATTTAAACAATCAAACCTACATTCACTTAAATGTAATAAGTATTATTTAACATTGTTCCAGAGTAAAACATATATGGAAGTATAATATAGATGTCTAAACCTATATTATCATTCTGTCAAAAAACAGTAAGTCATTTAAAAAATGTAGTAAAACAAAACAAGTGTAAAGCATTATTAATAGGTGTTAAAGCAGGTGGATGTAATGGTCTTAAATATAATATAAAACCAGTTAATGAAGAACCGCATAAGCACGATGAAACCATAAAAATTGATGATCTCAATATACAAGTCTGTCACAGAAGTCTTATGTATCTTATAGGCACAGAGATTGTATGGGAAGAATCACCTATGGGTGGCGGATTAACTTTTATAAATCCCAATGCAGCAGGACAGTGTGGATGTGGCGAAACATTTACTCCCGGCAACTAATAACCATACTGACTATATCTGAGTTTGAAATGGCAGGTTCTCTATTTGTCGCATGTGAGACTTTCATATCATATACTTCGTTTTCAGAAGGGTCTTCGAGATTAAGAGGAACTACACCAGTAACATTGTTTTCTTCTAAACCTGAAGTAAATAATATCTCTAAAAATTTATTAAAGTTACTACTTATATTAGGTTTACATAATTTATACTTAACTGTATGTAGTAAAAAGTTAAAATACATAGGAGATGGTAAAGAGCCAATAACATCCGCTCTTTTTTTATCAAGCTTATTTAACCATCTATCACTAAGTTGATAAACATTAACCATAAATAATGGTCTTAGGATTTCAATAATTTCCGTAATATCTACCATAAATGTATATTCAGCTTCTTGTCTATCGGATTCTTTATGTGTTCTTTTATATTTTTCATGACACTTATTCCAGTATACATAACATACTTTATATATTTCTTCGAAGCATTCAGAGGTTGTTGTATTGAAATTTGCGCATTTAATACGTAATTTATATTTATTGATAGCGCCCGCAATTTGATTTGCTACTCTTTTCATTATTATAGTATAGATTTATTATTTCCAATATAGTGATGCTTTACTTTTATAGTCTATAAGATTATTATATTCATCATCTACAAATATTGTTAGATTTTGACTATTAATATTAGGTGATTTAGAGGTCCATTTATCATCTTTAAGAAGTAAATTTAAATATTCTATTCTGCCTTTTCCACCTTTAAATTTTCTGGATAATTTTGGTTTCCTACTTTTAAGTTTCCATTCACACTGCATTGCCTCGGACTTATTTTTGAAGCCATCTATTATACATATAGGATACCAATTACATTTCTTTTTAGTATATTTAGCCCCACCACTTATTAAACCATTATGTTGCATCCATCTATTCAGAAAATCATTAGTCATGCCTACATATGATAGATTATCGCATATAATTACATAAACAAGATACATTACTTATGTAATTTAACAAATTCTTAAATTAAAAATAATTTATATTAATAATTATAATGTCAGTAATTTTTGGAGCACATATTTCTATAAGTAAAGGATTAGTTAAAGCAGTTGATAGAGCAAATGAATTAGGATGTAAAGTTATGCAGATTTTTTCCCAATCTCCTCAAAGCTTTAGAGGAATTTCAAAAAAAAATTTAGAAGCGGTAGATAAAGCCAGAGATAGACTTAAACATCATGATATACAGGTGGTATCCCATAGCCCTTACTTAATTAATCTTGCCAAAGATCCTGTAAATGAAAAATACGTAGCGGATGCTTTAAAAAATGATTTAGAATTTGTTAATAAATTGGATGGAATAGGTTCTGTAGTTCATATGGGTAAAAAGATAAAACTAACTGAAGAAGAAGCACTCAATAACATGGAAAAGAATATTAAAAACATACTAAGTGAGTATAAAGGAGATTCAAAATTAATTCTTGAAACTTCTTGTGGTCAAGGAACTGAACTTCTATATAAAATAGAAGACCTGGGTAAATTCTATGAAAGATTTACTAAAAAAGAAAAAGAAAAAATTGGATTTTGTATTGATACATGTCATGTATTTGTAGCAGGTTATGATATGAGGACTTCTCAAAAGGTAAAAGCATTCTTTAAACTATTTGATAATTGTATTGGATTAGATAAATTAGTATTAATTCATTTTAATGATAGTGATAAACGATTTGCGAGTCATGTAGATAGACATGATGATATAGGAGAAGGATTTATTGGGAAAAAAGAGGGTGGAAGTATATCTGGTTTAAAAGAAGTATTTAAAATTGCTAAGAAGCTGGGTGTTCCAATGACTTTAGAAACACATGACATTGAAGGAGATCTAAAAAATGTGCAGAGCTGGAAAGAATATAAATAGATTCAATTAGGTTTATTTTATCTAAAATTTATGTAATATCATATAATGATTGATATAAAAAATATTACAATTCCACACTATACATCTATCATTATATCAATAGTTATACTTGTAATACTAATAAAATATAAAATTAAAAATCCATTTTGGGATAAACAGCCTGTAATGAGACCAAGTATGAAAGGACATACTGGTATTATTTCCAAAGCGCCAGTTTTCAGCATTAAACTTAAATCAAATCAAAAAATAATACTTAATAATTATCCCATTGATCAAATTAAAGATTTTTTACAAGATAATTTTTCTAATTATTACAATGTAAATACTAAATACTTAGATTACTCTTTAAAGAAGAAAAATGCTCATAATATTGTTTTGCTTGAGAATAAAAAAATTATAGGTTTTATTCATTCCAACCCAATACTTGTCTACTTAAATCAAAAATTAGTTAAATTTAGGTATGTAGATTATCTATGTATTCATGAAAAATATAGAGATAATTATATGGCAACCATTTTAATCGCGTCAATTATAAGAGTAAATCATAGAAAACAACCTATAATGTTTAAAAAGGATTTCAGCAGATTACCATATAATTATTTTATATCTACTAATTATCACATTAAAGATATTAGAAAACTTAATCCTAAAACTACAAATAAAATTAAAAAGTTGACTCCGTTTAATTTTTATAAATATTACGATTATACTAATTTACTTCTTAAGCGTTACACGGTAAAATGTTTATACACCAAAAAAGAATTTTTTGACTTATTTTTAGGTAAGTCTGTTATGGATTACTATATAATTGACAATCCTAACGGCTATAAAACAATTATAATAGGAAAGAAGACCATATATAAGCTTGATGGTAATATACTTAATTGTTTTGAAATAGATTTAGTATTAGGAGAATTAAGATATCTTAAAGAAATAGATGAACAACTATCTAATTATCTTAAATCTAATGGGTATAATTATATATGTATATCAGCAATCGGAAGTAATATTAAATACATAAAAGATAATGAATATAAAAGAAATTCAAGAGTTTACTATTACACATACAACTATTCAATGCCTAATATATTACCTAGTGAGTGTGTGATAAATATAAACTAATAGCTTAAAGGTTCGTTATTAATTATTAATAACATGTCTTTTACGGATCAATACAGTCATTACTCGTATAAAATGGTCAACGCAAATAATTCAACTGATACAGATAATAAATCTATGTCAATTATAGGAAATGTAATGGTTTGGGGTTTAATATTAGGAACTCTTTTATCTTACACCCCTCAATATTATAAAATATATAAGTCAAAAACTACAAAAGGTGTCAGTGAAAAATCAATTATATTTGGAGTTTATAGCTGTCTTTTTAATGTATTAGGAACAATACAGCAAGACTATAAGCGTATTCATGATTGTAAAAAAAATAATAATTGTTATGATACCTGGATACCTATAGTTCAGTTATGTTCACCTTTTTTATGCATGATAGCACTTTATTGGTTCTATTTATCTTATGTTTCAGGTGAATATAGTCTTGTTACTCTGGCGGGAAAAGATGATTCAATTTTAGTTAGCACTTACCTGAAAAGACTTAGTATATATAGACGTGGCAGATATAATTTATTTTTTTCAATTGCGATTACTACAATATCCTTAATCATAAATACATTAGGTGGAGACCATTCTATTACACTTTGTGGAGAAATATTTAATATAATAAGTGCGATCTTAAGTGTTGTTATGTGGATACCTCAAATAATTAAAACATATGAATTAAAATCAGCACATGCTCTTTCTTTGGTAGCATTATCTATACATTCGTTTGGATGCTTTGTTACAATATTTTACCAATCAGTTATAATGAAACAAAACTTTTTAGTGATTAGTAATTATTTAATCGGAGGTATATGTGAAGGTTCGATTGTTTTAATGGCTTTATACTACAAAAGAAAAAAAAGAATATATAAGAATCAACTTAACGCATTAAGTGATGAATTTTCAGGGGATCATTATTACAATACAAACGTGTATTATAGTGATAATCATTTAGTAACTTTGTAATTAAATATAAATAATTTTTATTTATAATTAATAGTCTATTTTAAAGGTATTTAATAGTTTAATTAAGCAGATTTCTCAACTACGCGGCTAAGAAGACCGTTAATGTTCATGAAAGTGTAAGTTTCTTTAGCTTCAAGTCCAAAGAGTTTTACAAGTTCTTTGTCGGCTTTCCATGATTTACGGTTTTCAGCAATTTGAAGTTCTTTTGATTTGATGTAAGCAGATACAGCTTTCATCATCGATTGACGAGTGTAACCACCATCCTCGGCAACAACTTCTTGTTTCTCAAGGAATTTTTTCATAGCAGCATTTACTTTTACAGGACGTTGACGGACAGTCCTGCGTGGTTTACTGCTACGTTGAAGACGACGTTGTTCGCGGTCAACTTCGGTGCTCAATTTTTTAAGGTTGCGATGCATCTCGCGGGTTTGTTGTGCCTGTTGGGCAGAAATTTCAAGAAGTGCTTCAAGCATCTGTTTTACAGTAGATTCGGTTTCAGGAGTAGTAGTAGTTTCGGGGGTTGTTGTTTGTTCGCTCATTGTTATGCTTATTAATAATGGTTTATTTTTAAGTATTTATCAACAATGTTAATAAATATGTTAAATATGTTATTTTTATAGTTAAAGAAGGGTAATTTAAAAAAAATTAAAATTGTTTCTGCGTGAAATTGTAAAATTTTAAATATTTACTTACAATTTTAAGAAAATATATTGTTTTATAAGATATATATATATATATATAATGAGTAATTCTACAAGTAATTATGATTACAATCAAATTGTTAATCCAGAAACTAATAGAACCGTAAATACAAACAGTAGAACAGGGAAAAAGGTATTAGAAAAATATAAAACTTTACTTAATGTCTCTCAATATGGTGGTAATAAAGGCACACAATGGAACAGTATTAGTGATAAAATACCTATCAAAGATAAAAAGGGAAACCGATATTGGGGAATATTTATGGATGGAAATGAATGGTACGATGGTAGTGAAAAGACCTATGTTGCACATTCAATAGTTAATAGTAACACCGGATATTTGCAAGATGGTGATAAATGGAGATTTGAGGCTACAGAAGGAGCACTAAGAGAAAGTAATACATGCGGAGTTTTATTGCCAAAGGAAGAAGGATGTTATGCTATGATAGTAATTGATCCTAACTATACATATAGAAGCGGGGTTCCTTATATTGCTGGATATGTAATAGCTACACATGAACAAACTAATAAGGGGCCATTTAAGGATACGGACTTTATATATATTGATTATGTAGAAGTTTCAACTGATTATCATGGTCGAGGATTATGCAAACCCATGGTAAGCAGTTTTATCAAAAAATTTATAGACCTGCCTTATGAAATTAGAAACTTCAAAATTTGGAACGCATCATACATGCGTGGACCAGCACGGAGTTGTTATATTAAAGCAGCTCATGAAAATAAATTAGATATTTATCATACCCCATACTATTTAAATGACGGAGGAAATTTCCCCGTATACAAATGTGGCACTTGTAAAGTAAATATAGATAAACTAGAAAATGAGTTAGTTAATGGTGACGAAGAGGAAATTTATTATATGGTACCTAAAAATATATTGACGGAAATATATGGCACCGCAATCGAATGTCATGATTATTATCCAGATTCTGAAGAGTAATATACATGATGGCACTACTAAAGTATATTACATAAATTATATACCAATACTTCATATAAATATTAAAATGATTCATAATATGAAAAGAATTAATTTAAGAATAAAAGATAGTAATTTACATGCCATTTTCAAGAAAATATGAAAGCCTTTTTAAATTAATTGTATTATCTATTGCAATCTTATGTGTATCACTTACTTTAATCATAAAATATTTATTATATTTTATAATTTCTTCAGCCAAATAGAGTTGTTTTATTATTAAGAGCCAATAAGAATCGGGAGTGTCTCTGTTAAAAGTGGTATTCACTTGTTCAAGACTAATTATATCAGAAGGAAGTAAATAGTCACAAATGCCTATATTATTATTAGAAAGATATTCGATAATTGAATAGTTCATTTACATATATTTATATTTAGTATAATCGCTGTGAAAATAAAATTATTACAAATTAATTTTTATCTTTTAAAAAACAGAAAATTAATTAAAGATAAAAAGGTATGTATACAATATATGTCTGATCATGATAATTCTAATGCTCAAAATAAAAACAACAATGGATTAAGTAGCTCCGAAATAGATAGGCAGATTGATTATTGCCAAACTAATCTTAAAATTCTTTCACAAATTAAAGTAGGAGATAAATTATGTTTTGATACTGAAAGTAATAAATTCTGCATAGATGAATGGAGTTATACGCAGCCTTTAGTAAGATGGTGGACGAGCGAAGGTAGAAAACCCACTATTAAGGCAATTGAAGATTTTATATCCCAAGTATTTAAGACTATAGATAGTGTATATTCAAGTGAAGTTACAGATGGTTATTCTGATGTTAAAAATACATACTATACAAATATTGCTAATAAAAATGCTATATTTCATGAAGAAAATTCGACAATTTTACTAGATTTTATTAATGAGATTCGCAATGCTATTTCAGGTCTTAATAATTTAAAACAAACTTATACCAGAGATGTCGCTACCATATCATCACTTGACATTTCAATTGAAAAACTTAATGTCAGAGTAAAAAAAATACAGGGCATTTTACAAATTTCTAAAAGTGAATAAATATGTATAATATTACTATACCTATTTACATTAGTGTTATTAGTATTGTCATCAGTATAACCATAATATATCCCCTATTACTAAGATATGGTTTAATTTGTTTGATACCAGGTTTTGTCTTATTTTTATCTAATACACGAAGAAACATTTCCGAAACTATGATACTTATAGTTAGAATAATAATAGCTTTCACTAATCCCATATAAATTATATAAAGATAAAAAGGATAAAATTTATATCTATGAAAAAAATTGGTATTGCTTGTATAAACCATATTAATGCGTTGGGATATAAAAATAAGCTACTATATTCCATACCAAGTGAACTTAAAATTTTTAAAGAAATAACCAATCAAACGACTTCGTCTAATAGACCTAATATTGTTGTAATGGGAAATAATACATTTCGCTCAATGAATTCAAGGCCTCTTAAAGATCGATTTAATTGTATTTTAAGCACTAATGCAGATTATCTTAACGAAATGAACAACGATTTAAATCTAAAATACTTTTTATCAATTAATGATATTCTTGAATTTGAAAAAAACAACAATAAGGATTTTAATAATATGTTTGTTTGTGGAGGAACCTCTGTTTATCAATATTTTATTAACAATAATTTACTCGATTATTTAATAATTTCCCAGATAAATAATCATGCTTATTCAAAAGCTGATACTTACTTTCCTAATTATAAGGATATTTTTGAAAAAACTTACAGCCATAAACATTATAATCAACCTTCAAAATTAGTTGAAACCAAGGAAGCATTAAATCTTGATTTTACTTATACAATATACCAAAATCCTAAAAGTAATTTATTATCACAAAATTATCTCAATAGTTTGAAAAATATGATAGGTATTAACGATTCTCTTGTTAAAATCGATGAAATAATTGATAAGCCTAAAGTTACTGATAATGAATATTCATATCTTAACGCATTATCGGATGTTCTTCGTAATGGAAGTATACGTGAAACAAGAAATTCAAAAACCATATCTAAATTTGGTGTAAATATGAGTTTTGATATATCTAATAGTTTTCCTCTCTTAACCACCAAAAGAGTATATTGGAATGGGGTTATTAAAGAATTATTGTGGTTTTTAAATGCTAATACTAATGCTAATGATTTGCATAAAGATAAGGTAAAAATTTGGGATGGTAATTCTTCGCGGGAATTTTTAGATTCAAGAGGACTAACTCACTACGAAGAAGGAGATTGTGGACCAATTTACGGCTTTCAGTGGAGAAATTTTAATGCTAAATATAAAGGTATGGATATATCTCATAAAGGAGACGGTGTCGATCAGCTTCAATCAATTATTGACCAAATTAATAATGATCCTACTTCACGCCGTATGATAATGAGTGCTTGGAACCCAACTCAATTAGATGAAATGTGTCTTCCACCATGTCATGTTTTGTATCAATTTTATGTAAGAATTGATAGCGAGGGTTGTAAACATTTATCATGCCAAATGTATCAACGGTCTGGAGATATGTTTTTAGGAATTCCATTTAATATCGCATCAACATCAGCCTTGACATATATTTTATGCCATATGACAGGGTGTAAGCCAGATAAAGTTATTATTAATATAGGTGACGCGCATGTATATGGAGAGCATATTGATGCTGTTAATAAACAATTAGCCAGAACACCGTGCGATTTTCCTAATTTAAGAATACTTGGTTTACCCAAGAAAAATATTGAAGATTATAAATTAGATGATTTTGTAATTGAAAATTATAGAAATCAAGGTGCTATCTTCGCTCCTATGATAGCTTAATAACACTATATTGTAAGTATTTTTAAACATTAGCAAATTGTTTAAAGATAAGAGTATATCAATGATTATATGTCAACAATATTTGAAAATACAAAAGAATTATGCTATGATAAATTATCGCCAGCAAATGACTTTTATTCCTATGTAAATCAAGAATGGTTAGATAATCCAATGAACAGTATTCCAGATGATTATTCTTCTTGGGGTGGATTTACAAAATTACATGACGATGGTCTTAAAAATCAAATAAGTATGGTTAAAAATATGACTTCAAAGAATATATACGATTTGAACCCAGAACAACAAAAAATAGTATCAATTTGGAATGCTTCATCAGAAAGATTTAAAAAATGGTCACAAAATGAATCTGATTATACACCTATTGTAAATGAAATAAATATTCTCAATAGATATATAGACCATACAGTTCTAAAAAATCACACTTCGGTCCATCTAAATAATATCGCGGATTATTTACATTATAGTCAAGAAACAGGAATAGGAAATGTATTAGATTTTGACAAAGGAAGTGATTTATTAGTAACTAACAACATTGTCCTCGATCTAAGCACATGCGGTTTATCTTTACCTACACGGGATTATTATTTAGAAGATTCATACTCAGATAAGTTTAGTATGTTTAAAACACATCTTAATAATGTTAAGACGCTTATCGAAAAAAATACAGATATTAAATTAGATGTCAATTTTGTTGATAATATTGTTAATTTTGAGACAAAGATAGCTAAATACACTATGAAACCAGAACAATCGCGAAGATACGATGAATATTATACTAATACAGATTTAGTGGAACTATACAAAAATATTAATAACATCAAAACATTATATATAAAACATGATAACTATGAAGACGATGATAAAAATTTTGTATTAAATATGGAACAAGTTGCTTCAGGAGAAGTATTTTTTGAAAGGCTTTATAAATTATTTAATTTTAGACAAATATTAAAAACTAATAAAGACAAAAATTTTAATTCGTTAGATGAAAATAAACCAAAAACAGAACATATTACAGTTTATGATGGAGATTCAATAAGAAGATGCCTTGACTTAATTTTTGAACCTAAAAATTTAAGAGAGTATAATAGTTTTTTAACATATAAAATTATCAAATCATTTTATAGTATAAGCTCTAAAGAATTAGATGATGAATTTTTTGACTTTTATCAAAGAAAAATGAATGGGCAGAGTAAAAAAAATCCTGAAGATAAAAGAAATATAGGAATCGTTAATCAATTGGCCGGCGAAATGATGGGTAAAATTTATGTTGAAAAATACTTTTCACAAGAGGATAAAGCTACCATAGAAAATATGATCGAAAGTGTTTTATCAATAATGAAAGAATCACTTGAAAATAATGATTGGTTAACAATTCCTACCAAAAAAGAGGCGCTTCATAAATTAAGTAAATTTTCATTTAAAATAGGTTACCCAAATAATTGGAAAGATTATAGTAAGCTGAATATACTACCTAATATGTCACTATATCATATTCTTAAAGAATCAAAAAAATGGGCATTACAGGTAGAATTTTATGATAAGATTAATAGTAAGGTTGATAAAAATGAATGGCATATGACACCACAAACTGTTAATGCTTACTATAGTCCTACACTAAATGAAATCGTATTTCCAGCAGCTATTTTACAACCTCCTTTCTACCATAAATCGGTAGATTCAATTGAATCATATTTAGATAATAATAATGAATTAAATATAACTCCTAAAGATGATAGTATATTAGCGGCTAATCTAGGAGGCATAGGAGCGGTTATCGCACATGAAATTACACATGGCTTTGATGATCAGGGTCGTAAATTCGACTCAAATGGTAATCTTAATAATTGGTGGACAGAAGATGATGTAAAATTGTTTAATCTTAAATGTGATAAAGTTAAAAATATTGCGGCAGATTA
>Ga0228668_1000585_pt1 | contig 14160 bp, 37 predicted proteins | sample 82DmetaG_FD_182701 | JGI IMG/M metagenome (GOLD analysis project Ga0228668, IMG submission 182701) | Seawater microbial communities from Monterey Bay, California, United States - 82D | ecosystem: Environmental > Aquatic > Marine > Coastal | place: USA: California | collected 2016-10-10
AACCCACTGATGCAGCTTTACACCTCTTAACGTCTTAGGAATACTTAAATTAAAACCGTTGTCCATATATTATTTTTGTATAATAAGATAACGTATTTTTAAAATAAGTGTGTTAAAACTTGTGTAATTGAATTATTTATTGTATATTGCGCCATATTAACAAATTAAATTTATATAAAATGAAAAAATTAGCATCATTAATTATTATTATTTCGTTATTCAGTTGTGAATACGATAACAATCAAGAAACTATGTTAGACAGGCTTAACGAGGTTGAATTATGGATATTAGACCACGGTTCTCATCAATTTGCATCGTTTGACTACTCAGATGACGTTTACAATCTACATACGTTAAACACCCAACTAAACTGTTATATAGACTTAAATAGCTTTAATAGACCAGTTATAAGTGTTATAGAGAACTCTTATTATGAGTTAAAAGTATTACTTTCTTATACTGAAGATGGTTATTCTCAGACTTTAAGGTTCTATAGTGCAAATAATGAGTACTTTATGGAGAATATTTATGATTACGACAACAATTTATCAATTACAACACCTATGTTCCCTTCTGAGACTGTTATATCGGATTTAAACTACTGTGATTAATGGAATTGCTAGATTCAAGAAATATTATAACATTTAGGAAGTTTAAGTGTCTGGACACTAACCAGATATACGAGATAGTACAAACAGAATGTACAGGCAGGTATATTATTAACTCAATAGATACAATAGTTCGTAGTGATGGATTAAGAAAGTCTTTTGCTAGAATGGAGTTAAAAACTAGATTTACTAATATAGAAGGCATACCAGAAAAAGATTATTTAATTAAAAAGAAGAAAAAAAGATGACACAATTAGAAATTATTGAATTAGTAAAAGGAATACATCCAGAAATAGACCACGAAGGAGTAGATATAGTGTATTCAGACGGAGAATACGATGTAGATGTAAGGTTTACCTCTTGGGATTGTTTATTTACCATAGAAGTGTATTCTAAGGCAGACGATATGCCATTACCTATACAATCTAAAGCTATGACGGAACTATTTGATTATGTAGTAGAATTACATACAGAATATATGAGAAGCTCATTAGAAATAGAAGAAACACAAGATTATTTAGATTATTATGAAAGATAATTAAGAAAAAACTTGCGTATGTGAAATATATTTCGTAGTATTGCAGAGTATTAATAAATAAAAACTAAAAAACAAAGATTATGATTAAACAAGAATTTAAAAGAGGAGATTACGAGGCTTATTACCCAATAAGTAAATTAAAACCAGCAAAAGTAAACAGAGATACTGTTGAAAAACACGCTAACAACTTCAAATCTAAACTATCTGATTTTGGCTGGATGATGCCAATAGTTATATCTAGTAACGGAGACGTTATAGAGGGACATCATAGAATAGAGAGTGCTAAAAGTATGGGTCAAAGTACAGTTCCAGCTTACGTAATTGACTGGGTAGATACTACTAAGGAAAGTGAGCATTTAGACTCTATAATAGGTCTTAATAACGGTAATAAGGCTTGGAGTCAGTTAGACTATTTAAAAGCTTTTACAAACAAATCTAAAGACTATAGTTTAGTTCACAAAGCATATCTAAATAATTACAATACTATATCTGTAGGTAATTTAATTAAAATGTTTTTTGGTAAAACTTCTAGGGACTTTAAGAAAGGAGAGTCTTCAGTTAAGAATTATAAATTCTCACTGTATTTGCTTAAGAAAATATCTAGACTTGTAACTAAGTATGGAAAGAAGAACGTACAAGCTTATTGTATTAGAGAAATGATAAATATAGCTTTCATTAAAGCTTATGATGATTACGAAGCTTTAGATTTCCTATTCAAAGAGTACGAAGGATTAGCTAGAACATCTCATCCAGCTGCAACATCTATAGCTAGATTTAAGCCACTTATGGAGCTTTCTTTAAGTCAATTTAATAGAAGTAGAGATGCTAATAACTAACGAAGATAATATGGCTTTAATGGCTAGGTATGAGGATAATTTCTTTAACCTAGCTATTGTAGACCCTCCTTATAGAGACTCCAATCAGCCTACTAAAGATATGAGAGCTAGTGGCTCTATGGAAAGCCTAGAAGGTAGACCTTCTGAAGAATACTGGAAAGAGTTGAAAAGAGTAAGTAAGAATCAAATTATATGGGGAGCTAATAATTTTCAACTACCTCAATGGAAAGGTTTTGTTGTATGGAAAAAGAAATCAATAGGAGAGAACTTTACTATGTCTATGTGTGAGATTGCTAGTCTGTCAGAAGAGCTAGGAACTGTAGCTAAATGGATAGAAATAAGACCTCAAGACCCTAATAGAGTTCATCCAACTCAAAAGCCAGTAAAACTATATGAATGGCTACTTATGAATTACGCTAAAGAAGGAGATAAGATACTAGATACTCATTTAGGTAGTGGAAGTATTGCTATAGCTTGTCATAATCTAGAATATGAATTGACAGCTTGTGAATTAGATAAAAATTACTATGACTCAGCTATTAAAAGAATAAATGAGCATAAACAACAAATAAGAATGTTTTAAAACTAAAATTATGTACAGTAACTGTTGTGGTGCATCGCCAAGCCCTATAAGCGATGAATTATGTGGAGATTGCCTAGAATGGGCAGAATTTAACACAGAAGAGTAATGCAAATAGAAGACGTAACAAGTTATGAGAATAGTAAAAGTAAGATTACTATTTTTATGGAAAAAGACTTAAAAGACAAGAGTATTCACTTTCTTAAACATATACAAGAAAAGGGTACGGAAAATGAACAGCTTATAAGATATTCCTTAGAGATGTTTATGGCAGAACATTATAAGACGCTAGAATTTATAAAAAGTAACCTAGCTAAAGATAGAGATTTTTTTAAACAAGTAATACAATTAAAAGTAAATAATAATAATTAAAAACAAAAACAATGAGAAATTTAAAAAAAGAAACCAACAAAGTCTACAAAACAAGTGATTTAAGTGTTTTTAATCAACTAAAAGGGAATAGACCCCCTAACCCTAAACACATAGCAAGATTATGCCATAGTATAGAGCAGAATGGAGTTCTTCAGAACCCAATTATTGTTAACGAGAATATGGATGTCATAGACGGTCAGCACAGGCTTTTAGCTGCTAAAAAATCTATATCAAGCATATATTATATAATTGTGGAAGGCTATGGTCTTAATGAGGTTCAAGTACTAAATCTAAACCAAAAAAACTGGACTATGTTAGATTTTATGAATGGTTATTCTGATATGGGAATCGAGTCCTATATTAAGTTAAGGGATTTTATGGCAGAATACAAAGACTTTAAGTTTAGTAATTGCTTAGCCTTATGCTCAAATAAAGCAAGTACTAGTATGTATGGTATAAATCAGAAATACAGATATAACAAAGCTTCAAAGACGTCAGAAGTATTTGAGGAAGGTACTTGGGAAGGTGGAGACTTTAAATTAGCAGTAGAGAATGCTGATAAATTGCTAATGATTAAACCTTACTATAAAGGGTATAATAGAAGCTGTTTTGTTAGTACAATGCTAACTTTACTAAAAAACGAAAACTTTGATTTTTTCGTGTTCTTGAATAAATTGAAGCTACAAGTTAGTAAAATGGAAGATTGTGCTTCAATATCTCAATACAAGATGCTAATAGAGGAAATATACAACTACAGAAGCAGGGTTAAAGTAAGTTTAAGATACTAAAACAAATAAAGATGAATAATATTGAATTAAGAGAAACCAAGAAAGACCATTATAAACTATTCCTCAATGGAACAGATGTAACTGGCGAACAAGAAAGGTCTACATTTAGACATATAATACAAGTAATTGATAACGGTATAAACACAGGTATATAATGGTAGTAAGTAAAGAAACAATTAGTTATTTAAAATCAGTATTAATGTCTCAGTTGCTTTTAGAAGCCAACGAAGAGCTAGTACTAACAAATAGATATAAAGGTGCTTTAAAACAGCAGATAAATAGGGTTAACGGTATGTTAGAGCCTATCGTTCGAGAGGAGTTTGACTCAGTATATCAAGCAGACCCAGAAATGACTACTAATATACTAAATAAGATAGATTCTGTAATAAGTACTATATCTAAGCTAGATTTAGATGAATTAGTTATTGTAGAAGGTCTTTTAAGTGATTACGAGGCTAATAAAGAGGAGTATTTAAAGAATGCTCAAGCTCAAATAGATGAAATATAATATGCAACAAAGGATATGCGACTGCCAACTTAGAGTTGGTGGTTGCTATTGCGATATGACAGAGGTATGGAAAGAATACCCTTTAGATACTAGATATAAGGTTTCTAATTTAGGAAATGTTATAGGTGTTAAGGGTGAGTTACTATCTAAATGTACTGTAAAGTCTGGATATCAACGTGTATCTATTTATATCAACGGAAAGACAAAGTCAAGAGACGTTCATCAATTAGTTGCTGAGACTTTTCTAAACTACAAGAGGAATGGAACTACTAAAAATGTAGTAGACCACATAGATAGAAACAAGTCTAACAACAACTTAAATAACCTAAGAGTGATATCTCATAGAGAAAACCTTAGAGGTAGGAAAGGAACTTCTAAATACACTGGAGTTTATTATGACTCTTTAAGAGGTAAGTGGAAAGCTCAAATGGTTGTAGACTATAAGAGAATATTTTTAGGTAGATTTGATAATGAGTATGACGCTCATTTAGCTTACGAAAATGAATTAAATAAAAGAATATGACAAAGGAACAATACGAGATAGCGAAGGAGACAATAACTCAAGTAAATAGTTACTTCGAGACTGATTGCAGGATAAAAAGCAGAAAAACCAATATAGTTAGACCTAGAATGTATGCTTGTAAGATTATAAGAGAGCTTACTGGTATGACATACCAAGATATAGCAGACTTATTTGGTCAAAAGCACGATAACGTTATGCACGCTATAAAGGTAGTTAATAATGACTTAGAGGTTATGCCTAAGTATAAGATGTACTACCTAGAACTTAGAGCTATAGTAGAAACATCAGATGCTTACTTAAATAGTGGTTTAGCTAAGAAGAGTATTATGAGCGATATAAGACAAGAAGTTTATAATGCTCTTATGGGTAAAGATATAGCAGAGCTACAACAAATATTAAAAACAATAAAATAATGAATACAAGAGAGAAATACGCAGAGATGCTAGAATCAGAAGAACACGAGAGAAGAATGAAAATTATAGCTCAAAATGGTAATAGTGGTTTAAACTATGAGCAAGATATGCTTAATGGTTTTAACAAGCCTACAGAAGAGGTAGTAACTAAAGCAGCAGATAGAAAAGCTACACCAGTATTTAGTGGAGTATTAAAATACTTTCCTAATGCTTTAAAAGAAGTAGCTAAGTGTAGTAAATCAGGTAACGACCAACACCATCCAGATAAACCTCTACATTGGGATATGGATAAGTCTAAAGATGAGTATGATGCTTTAACTAGACACTTAATAGACCATACTATAAACCCTATAGATGATGATGGAGTATTACACTTAACTAAAGTATGCTGGAGGGCATTAGCTGGATTAGAAAGGTATTTAACAAATAAATTATAAGATATGAAAACACCAATAGAACAATTAATAGTTAAATTAGAAGATTTAAGAGACTCTATTCCAGATAGTGACGCTATGTATAGAGGAGGAGTAATAAACGCTATAAGGTTAGCAAAAGATATAATTAATAAAGGGTAAGATATGGAGAAATTAGATAGATTTGAGTGGAGAGATAAGTATATTAGAGTGGTAGGTAGACAGACGCTTATGTACAATAATTGCTTAGAGGTTGACGAAGAAGACATAGAAAGAATATATAGCAAGTATAAAAACAAATAAGATATGAAAAATAAATCAACAACATTACAAGGAGTAATAACATTCTTTATGATAGCTTCTGTAGTAGCATTAGGAATAATATTAACAGTAATAGCATTGGTATGAGAGAACCATTAGTATTTTTATTCAGACTAGCAATACTAGGTGTTATAGCATTAACCTATACATACCTATCTAAGTAATGACTAACTGGACTACAGAACAATTAAAGAACCTAAAGGAAGTAACTAACCATAAAGTAATATATGATGGTTATGAGTTTGTATGGATGTCTAAACCAGATAATGTTTGGCAAAGACATTACATAAGTAACTTTGAAGATTATAACAAACCTATGTCTTGGATTCATCATAATACATATAATTGGGGTAAGGAATATAAACAACGTCAAGAAAAGTATTTAGCAGATATGAGAAGAAGTCTAGATATAGATGTTAAGATAAGAGAGATAAGTAGAGAAGCTAAAGTAAAGACTAAAGAGAAGGTTAGAGAGATAGTAAATCTAAAACCAAATATAAGTAATAAAGAGATAGCTGATATATTGGAAGTAACAATAAGAACAGTAGAAAGATATAAGATATGAAAAGAGAATCATTAGCATACAATAAACACTTAATAATAATAGAGCATAGAGCTGTAGATAAATTTAAGTTAATAGTATCAAACCCTAAAGGTAAAGTTATTAGATGGTATAATTCTAGAAATAAGAATATAGGTATTGAGTCTTGTAAAAGATACATACTAGATTATGCAAAATAACATAATTATAAAAACTTGTCGTATGTTTGAGAAAATATGCGACAAGAATTATTTTATAAACACTAGTAATCAAGTAGTTACAAATTATAAAAAAACCCCTATAGAACCTTTTTAGTATTAGTTTGATTTCATTGAATATTTATTGAAATCATTGAATTGAGTTACTACACATACCCAACATTCATTTTACGTTGAATTCACTTAATTGACTTACTACACATTTACTATCTTCATATTACGTCTATTCTAAGCCTTTCTAAGCTACTTAATTATTTATCTGGTATGTTTGTATTATTGTTAGATTATAGGCTGTTATATGAGTTTATTTATTGGTTTTAAGTCTCTATTATATTCTCACATATCCCTTACTACATTTGTCAAAATATTTGTATATAAAAAAACCTCCAATTAAGGAGGCTATTTGGTTGGTTATTTAGATGTTATTTTAACTCCCCGTCTTCAGTCCAAAATGTAGAATCTAAAGTTGATACAAGATTTTTCATTCTTTTTAACTCTTCTTTTTCAATTTCGCATACTGGAAAAAAACTTCCGTTAATATCTTCTTCCAAATTAACTATTTGTGATTGTAATGCATTTATGATGTCTAATGCTTGGCTGCTGTTCAATTTGATATTTGCTTTCATAATATTTAGTTTTTAATTATACACCAAAGATAATACTTATTTACATACCTACCAAATATATTTTAATAAATTTACTATTTATTTTCAATCTAAATAAAAAACCTATACTAAAATTAATTAATATAGGCTTATTTAATAGGTGTTATTTGTTTGTTTAATCACAAAGAGTTTCTTTGATTAACTCCTCTTGAAGTAGTACTTCTTTTTTAACATCTTCAAGCATCTCTAATACGGAAGAATTGTTATTTATATTTGTGTAAAAGTGTAGTATATTTATAATATTGTTTGATTGATACACTTTGTCTTTTGTCAATTCTATTTGTTTTGAAATGTTATTTATTTGTTCGGTCATATCTTATTTATTTAAATTGTTTCTAGTGTTTTAATAACGTTTTTAATATCCTTCATACAAGCCCTTATGTTTTCCCTATCTAAAGAAAACCAGGCTAAGCCTTCAGCACTTAGCTTGTCATCTTGTTTGCTTAATTCTTTTATCTGTTTATTTAGGTTGTTTATTATTTTATTCATATCTTAGTTATTAAAGTTGTTGTTAAAATCATTGTAGAAATCAAAATCGTTAATCTCTAATTCGTTGTAATGTGCGTCGATAATATTGTTAATGTTGTTCATAATTATAATTCTATTTTAAAGTTTTTTATTTGTTTTTTAATATCCTCAACCAATCTAAATTTGTTGTTAAAATGGTCTCTAAATCTGCTCAAATCGTTAGTAAGTAAGTAATCCACTATTTTAGTTTCGTCTTTGCTTAGTCTATAGAGAAAAAAATCTTTCTGGCTTTTGCTTATTTTGTACGCTGTTGATATACTTATTTTTGCTTTCATATTTTATCTGTTTTCGTACTCATTAAAATCTATTCCTAACCATTCGCAAAGTAATTCATCTTCAAACCAAAACAAGTCATTTATTTCTGTTTCTGTTGGTGGTTTTTCGTGATACAAATCCTCTAATATAAACTCTAATTGCTTTAACTCATTGTAAGTAAATTCGTGCTGGATTGCACCTGACCAAAATTTAAAGTCTACTAAGTTTAATTCTTTTGTGTAAGTCATAATATTATTTTTTTATAAAGTTGTTTAATTCTGTTACTTGTTTTAATTCTGCTTTTGTAATTTCTAAAGCTATTTGTTTCTCTAATATATCCAACTGATTTGATATATACCAATCATCATTAAGGTTTAAATATTCTCTTAATTTTTGTATTGTTTCGTTCATATTATATGAGGTTTGAACCATTAACGATTACATTGTTTATTATTGCTATTACTGAAGGTAAGATAAAGAATACACCTATTGCTAAACCAGTTTTATCGATGTTATCTAGTCTATTTACTTTTCTAATTGTTAATTTTGTGTTTACTTTTAATTTTCTCATTTTGTTTATTTTTTAGTTAATGTTATTTGTTTTGTCAAAGATAGTACTTTTATTTTACTATCTGATATATTTTTTTTAAGTCTCTCTCTATTCTCTCATATAATGCTACTTCCTGAGACAATGTAGCTCCTTTAATGTACCAAGAATACCCTTGTATTGCTTTGCTTTCTAATGCTCTAAAATCTTGTCTTGTAATTGCTTTCATAATATTGTTTTTGTTTTACTCTACAAATATACAACACTTTTATAATACAAACCTAATTTATTTAATATTATTTTTTATTTATATTCATTCTAAATAACAAGGGTATAAATTACTAATATAATGAACGTGCGCACGAATACAACAATTTTTTTAAATACACAAGCAAAACCCGATTTTTATTTGCCTTTTTTTGAATATGTATTTTGTATGTTTGCTGTATGAAAAAAATATTACATAACCAAATAAATTTACTATTTATATTCATTCTAGATAAGCTATTTAGAATAGTTACAAATAACAAAATTACCCCATCATATTAAACGCACCCCATCATATTAAACATAGGGCATCATATTAAACACAAGACAAATGGAAACTTTATTTATTCAAACCAAAACAGAACTTAAACCCTTCATATTAAACACAGAAACCTCGCCAAAATTAATTGACAAGGTTGTAAATGATTTACTGGATTTATATCCTAATTGTGATTGGTGGATTGAGGAAGGTTGGAAGTAGACCCCTTCATATTAAACATACCCCTTCATATTAAACGTCTTACCTAATGGTATAGACTCCAGAGTTTATTCCTTGTATTAAGTACATCATAGCATAACGTATTGCATCCATATAGTGATTGAACTTATCTACTGGAACTTCTCCTTTATCTTTCCAAACGTAGTTGTTAATCTCTCTTATAATACCGTGAGAGTTTCTATCTACTATTATCTCATAATCCTGCATAAGTGCTATACCAGATAATATACTACCTTTCTTCTTTATAGTAGGTTTTATGTTAAGACCCAATACTTTTAACTCATTTATTAGTCTGGGTTCTGAATTATCACATATAATTAAGTCTAAACCACATTCTGACTTATTCTTCATATAGATTTGTGATGTATTTAATCCTTTTTGACCAAATATTTCTTTAACCCAAACTTTTCGGGCATTCTTATCTACAGATATTTTTACAAGCGTGCTTAAATCCTCGGAGAAACCAAAATCCTGACCGTAGCAAGTAAGTTCTGTAGGTATGTAATCTCCTACTCTCCATTTTCTTATTATAGTACCTTCAGCTTTATTTAACCAACCTCCAAGTATTTGATGCTCATACTTATCTGGTCTTTTCTTCTTCATTGTATAAATCTGCTCTAAAAACGACTCAGATAGATTGTCTTTGTTATCTCTATAGTCAGTATGAATGTAAGTAGTATTGTTTTGAGTTAAATTAGAGCCTTCTAAGACGTTTTCTGTTAAAAAGTATCTCTTATATATCCAATGTTCTTTAGTTGTTGGATTCAGTATTAAAATAACTCTATTCTGCTTTAACTGAGAACGTATAGAAAAGTCAATCTTATCAAACGTACCTTCATCTACAAGCTCCTCTGCTTCATCGACTACAAATGTTGTAATACCATTCAAAGATTTAAGTGCTGCTGTTTGGTTACCAGATGAGGTTCTAATACCTTTAAATATTATAGAGCTACCTGTCTTCAAGTTCATTATCTCGTCCTTAGTTATTCTAAAGTCTTCGTGAACTCCCATTAGGTTAATCTTTTCTATAAATTCAGGTATAATAGATGTATGTGCTGATATCATTGTATAACGTGAGAACAATACCTTGTGACCTTTCTCATAGGTTAAGTTAAGTAGAAACACGTTAATACTAAATGACTTACCAGAACCACGACCCCCAGTTACAACGAAGTATCTTGAGGGTTCTTTAAATAGTGGTATGTATTTTTTGTGTATATTTAATTTACTCATCTTTAGGTGTTATGTCAATAATCTTTTCCTTAACCTTCTTACTTATCTCGCTATCACCTATAAAGTTAATAACAGGAGCTTTAACAGTTGTTCCCACATTATCTTTATCTTCCTCATACATCATATCAGTAAGTAACTTCATATGGTTGTAACTACCTTCTTTAGCTTTCTTTGCCATAGATTCAAACATAGCAACCTCACTACCGAATACATTCTTGATAGCTTTCTTTGCATATTGCTTCTTACGATTCTTCTTAGCTTGGTTAAGTGCTGGTTTATTAGACCTCTCTCCTTGAGGTACAGGTAACTTAGGTATAGATTTCTTCCTAGAGTTACCCTTTCTGCCATCAGTAGGCTTTATTTCTTTACTATTCATAATAAGATAACTATTTTTAATTATTCTGTATTACCGTTAAGCTCTATCCATAACTCGCTAAACCTTTCATCCTTAACAGCTTCGTAGTTATTCATAGCTCTAAATACTCCAGCACAAGCAAGATACTCTTCTTCTTCCTCTAGCATCTCTAAATCCCAATTACACTCCTCTAAAGTCATAAAGCCTTGCTGTAAGTTATACATATAAATCTCATAGTAAGCCTTAGTTACCTCATCATCACTTGCCTTGTATTCTGATTCTATCATCGCAATCTGTTTTTAATGTTAATAATGATTTGCATTCGTTGTATTTCTCTTTAGCTTCATCTCCATACACTTCTTTAAACAATGTATAAACTCTTCTTGTAGCTGAGAATGGTGTTTTAACGTCTTCTAAGAGCTTTCTAGCGTAAACCTTTCCATATCCTTTACAATACTTAATATTGTCTGCTGAATCACCTACAATCATCTGTGTATAAAAGTTAATAGTAGCTTCTTCTTCTGATATCTTAGATAATGTTTTCTTTTTCCAATGATAATCATAAAACCAGCAAGGAAATTGTTTGTAGTCTTTGTCTATAGATACTATTATAACAGAGTCTACACCACTTTTATCTGAAACTCTCTTCCATAATGTAGCTACAACATCATCTGTTTCTATCCCTAAGCCATAATGAGAGCGATACTTCTTCTTAACTAAGCTATGTAGCTTACCAAGTATTGGAGGCTTCTCTCCTGTTCTATTAGCTTTATAATCTTTAGATATGTCGTGCCTAAAATTACCTTTAGAACCATTACATACTATAAACTTATCTACCTCTACTTGCTCTTCTAATTCAGCAAATATCTTATCAAGTCCTTCTTGAAACTTCTCGTAAGCCTTATCTATTGTTAACCACTTCTCGCCAGACTCTTTATTAGAATCAAAGCAAGATGCGTAAATAAGGCTGTCTGCGTCAAATAATATTACCAAAACTTTCCTACTCTTTTAATTCTTTCATTCTTTAACTCTGTAGCAGCTCTAATGGCTTGTCTTTCTTGTATAGCCTCTCTTTTCTTTTGAGACTTACCCATTTCATCTAAATCCCAAGATGAACTATAGTTTTTCTTATCATCTGGTCGCATTGTAATTGGGTTAACATTCTGTTCCCAAAACTTATAATTTGTCTTCATAATTATGTTATTTTGTATTTTTCTTATTAATAATTTTTTTCCCAATCAGAACCGTATCTACCAACTAACCATCCGTAGTAAATAGTAGCGAATATATTTTTCTCTAAATTACTAGAAAACATATTTGGTTTTTTATCGCCATCAGCTTCTTTTATTGATTGCAAAAACTCATTGTTCTTTAATCCACTTTTGTAAATCTTTTTTACTTTTTCTGTCATAATAATATATAGTTTTTTATTGTTAAGCAAACATACGAAATATATTTGACATACACAAGTTTATTTAAATAAAAAGCCTAACATTTTACTGCTAGGCTAATTATTACTGGTAATTCTTCATATACCTTTCTAGGTTTTTAACTATCTTACTTATACAAGACGAGCAACTTGTAGTTCTTTTCTCGTTGGTACTAAAGACATAGTTGTATATTCCTATAACCCTAACCCTATCGTCATAACTAATGGTAGTTTTCTTATTAGCTAGAAAGTTAGATAGGTATTTGTAATCATCTTCTTTAAGACACTTAACATTTTTGTACTTAAAATCTTTATTAAACCTCTCCTTTCTTTCATCACACCCACAATCTTCTCCTGCTATAAACTTAACAACCTTATCTATACCTGTTGCTTTAGTTATCTTTGCAATAGTGTCTCCTAGTCCTTTAGATTGCTTCTCTACACTTTTCTTATGTGACTTGTAACCTTCTTCTACTTTAGTGGCTTTCCATTGCTTGTACTCTCTATAATCTTTTGACCTTTTGTCTATGGTGTTATAGTAACCTCTTTCTTCTAAATCTAAATAATATTTATCTGGTTTCATAATTAATCTATTTTATCGTAATCTCCGTTAAAGTAATCCATTAAATCCTCTGATAATTCCTCTCGTAAAACTTCTCTATAGCTTTTAACTGAATTATGTATTGAGTTTAATCCTATTCCTGCTCCTTTGGCTATCTTTCTCAAAGAAAGTCCTTGCATAAAGTAGAGGTCAAATAGTTTTTTATCATAAGGCTTCCAATCTTTTACTATGTTGTCTATCTTAGATGTTATAGATTCAAACGAATAGCTTTCATCTGCATCATATTCTGTATCTTGAATATACTCATTACCTAGTAGTTCGCAAGTATCTAATTTCTTGTGTACTTTAGTTCTCCTAGACACTTTGTACATATTAAATAATACAGTCCATATGAAGTATCTATTAACAGTATCTTTGTATGACACATCCTCTCTAGTCTTACCTAGTCTATCTAATCTTAAATACATATCCTGTACTAAGTCTTGAGCATCATCCATATTTCCAGTCATACTGAAGGCGATTCTAACCCAATCATCGTGCTTTGTAGCTAATAATTCTAACATTTATATCTCTTTAATTGTTATTTCTACTCTTGGTCTTTCTCTATCTAATTCTGTAGGTAATACTGTTTCTTTCTTTACAAAGTCATCATTGTCATCTTCCCAGCATCCATACTCTGTGATAGAATCAAGTAAATACTTACTGACTACTGATATTACATTCATCTTATCTAAGCGTCTCTTAGAGCCTTTAAATACTTTATAAGTAATCTCTACAGGTGTGTTTATCTTTAATCCTTCTAAGTTGTATCTCATTAGCTCGTGATACATTTTCTTAGCATCGTTATTAGTCCTGTGGTGAAGATTCCTATAAGTATTCATATTTAATGAAATCCTTTTATCTTTAGTAGTCTTTCTAGGTAGTGTTACGAATAATGGTGATTCTATTTTATGTATCATACTCTAAGTGTTTAGACATTATTTCTGGTAAAACGTAAGAGTATTTAGTTATCTTGTCATTAGAACTGAAGTCTGTAGTCTTAGGACATTCTACACCCTTAACAGGCATAACAACAACAGCTTTAATATTTTTAGATACGTTAAACACCCAAACACCTTTCTCGTCAGTAACTACATAAAGGAATTGCTTATTAGATAATTG
>Ga0228668_1000600_pt1 | contig 13982 bp, 9 predicted proteins | sample 82DmetaG_FD_182701 | JGI IMG/M metagenome (GOLD analysis project Ga0228668, IMG submission 182701) | Seawater microbial communities from Monterey Bay, California, United States - 82D | ecosystem: Environmental > Aquatic > Marine > Coastal | place: USA: California | collected 2016-10-10
TATATTTCATCAAATTAGAGATCCTACTTTATTAGGAGGAATAGATACATTACCACAAAGTCATATTCATACCAATGCTACCTTTCAAATTCCATATATTTGTAGAATGGATTACAAAATTCACGATAAAACAAATAATTTTAAATTTGATAGTGTAATTCGTAAAACGACTAATGGATTAAACAATATTTATCATCGGTTAGAAGATTGGGATATATCATATAATACAAATAGCGATGGTTTAACAAATTATTTTTTTAATAAAACAGCAGAAAAACCATTTACACACAAATATGTTTACGGAGTTGGATTTATATCCCCATTTGATTATGATGTAATTAATTTTTATTATCCAGGCAAGCTTGATTTAATATTTAATCAACCAAGAAGAACATTAACATTAGAAATAACAGATAGGCAATTATTGTATTTAAAATTTAATTTAGTAGATTTATGGAATGCAGTGAATGATAGAACAACTGTTCAGTTTAGATATTATGGGTGGGAACCTAAAAGTACTAGAATAGGAAACTTGATTAGTAACTCACTTGATCCTAATTTAGCGAATGATATTAATGCTGTAGTAACAGAATTAAGTGGTGTTGATTTTACCACAAGTAATGTTGATTTTATGTATGATATTTGTTCAAATCTTTATTATGAATTTAATTATCCACAAATACCTAAAACCGTTTTTATTATTGATGAAACAGATTTAAAAAGTGGAATTTATTATATTGGATGGACGTATATTATTAATAATACTTGGAATGTAAATAAAATACCACCTACACGTGATTATGATTTATCATTAGCAACTATTATAATACCATCGTTTCAATATAAACCTAGAAAAGTAAACATGAACATCAATACAGATATATCCGAAGTTGAATTAAGTATATCTGAGGGAGAAATTATTGATATGTCTAGAAATATTTATTTTAAGAATTATAATGAAACAGATATAAGTGAAGTTAAAATAAATTATTATTTATGGACACCTAATGATGTATATAGTGAAGATAATAGCGGTGGTTGGTTACTACCGAACGATTATAAAGGAATAACCGATAATAGGATAAAGGAGTTTCCAGTTATTTACTATAACGATACACGTAAAATTAATACGTTCTATGATATATCTTATAATGGAGGATATGGGTTGGACAAGTCTAAAGCACATATAAAAACATTAGTAGGTAAGAATTTATATGATTTGTCTCGTGTAAGTTTTAATTTATCAGATTTAAGTTTAAATAATTTGCCATATTCAAGTAGATATTCTGTAAATAGTAATCCTGCTCCTTATATTTCTATATGGAATTATGAATTGGTTATGAAAGATACATCTGACTATGCTGGTATTTCAATACAATCTGATATATCAAGTACAACTGATATAAATTTTAGTTTTAGAATACCAGATTGGATATTTAATTATGAGTTAATATTTAATAATAATAAATCCAATATTGATGTAAATTTAAATACAGATGATTTTTATAATTATTCTCAAAACAGTGTAGTTGATGATGTTACAAATAATATTAGAAAATTTGTTAAACTTAAGCTAGATTTGGTTCCAGGTACAAATGATTTGGTTTATGAAAAATTAGATAATAGTGGAAATAACATATTATTAAATACATTACAAATTAACGAAACCCAATACAATAACAATACAATTTATTTATATAATTTATATTCAACTCAAGGTGTTCAAAATGATACGGAAATACCAACTTCAATTGTTGGTGGTAATTGGACATTTAATACTTTAACAGGTAGAATTATATTTCAGTCTGCTCCTTATAATCCAATAACTGTGAATAATGATAATCCAATATATTTTACATTTTATAAACGTATTAACAGTACACCAATTCGAGATATATTTAAACAAAGTGAAGTATCTTTTCAAGAAAATATTTTTAATCGTTATTTTTATAATTGTGCTTTATTAATAGAACCCCCTATTCCTATTGAATTACCATTTGTATTTAATAGTTACCGATGCACTCCAGAAGGTTGTCCAAAAGAAACAACAAAAACAAAAGAAACAAGAAATTTCAATCAACGATATTCTGATTTAATAAACAATAATACTAAATTTCGGTTTGATTGTAATAAAAAATAAATAGTGTTTTATTAATATATACAATGGCGGCTACTTTTCAAGGTATTGAATTAAAAATGATGAATTTTTCAATTGACCCACAAAATGAAAATAGACATAATAATATTAAGGTTATAAAATTTTATGACAATGTTCAACCATTCGTTTTAGTTAAAAATAATATATTAAGTAGTTCTGATATACCAAGCTGGAATACTAGACAAATTATTGAATTTGATTTTGAAACAAACCTAGGGTTATCAGGAAATGGAATAGGCAAAATAATTGCACAATTATCAAATGATATATTTATAAATGATAATAATATTACTTTTTCCAATTATACTGTTTTTAAAATATTAAAAATCAAAAATATAGGAAATACAGAAATATTTAAAAACATACAAGAACCAATTTATGATTATGATTCTACTGGTAATGTTTCTGGAACCCAATTAGAATCTATAAATGTAACTAAAGATAGTTTTGATCCAACTATATCAACATTAACGATTAATTTTATTAATACATCAACATATTTTGCTTTTGGATTTAAATGTTCTACAATTAAATCATTGTTATATAATACAAATGAATCTGTATCATTAAATCATACATTTGAAAATATGATATATATTTTTAATAATAATTTTACAACAGGATTTTCAAGTAGTTCTGTTGAAAGTACTATGAAAATGAAGTTATTGATGAATAATACATCCACTATAGAAATTGTGAATACAACTCCATCATCAAGTTATAATATTTTATTTAATAATAATTCATCTAATATAATTAATATTGGTACCTCTTCTATTATTACCTTTTTTATACAAATTATTAATGGTGTTACAAATAGTAAAATAAACCTACGTTTTTTAAGCGATGATATTATATTTAATACATTCGTACCTACATTTAAACAAGTTGGTCAAAATCAATATTTATTAAGTTCTAGACCTAGTGGTTTAAATCCAGAATTATATGTTTTCAACATTTCAGTGTTTAAAATTTCAGCAGTTGATAAAATAACACGTTCTACTACAAGTGTAATTAGTTTAAATGGTAATAGAGATATAGAAATATTTATAGAACCAGATTTAAAACAAGAATATTTTGGTGGATTAAATCCATTGGTTCAACCATTAAAAATATTAATTACAAACCAAAACCCTTCTATTTTTAGTATTCAAAGCGAAGTTACATTTCCAAGTATTGATCAAAATAATATAACTGATATAAGTAATGCTTTTTTTACAATAACAAGCACATCTAATCCTGATAATTTAAATAACTTATTGTTTGTTGATTTTGAAGTAATAAGTAATTCTAATTTATTTAATACTGTTTCTATTCCAAGTATTTCTATTCAAGTAGCAAGTATATTATCCAATACTTCAAAATGTTTCATCAATACTGCTGATGGTGAAATTATTTATGTTCCACCTATTAATATATCAACAGCCGATGGAACAATTGAAGATGTATCCAGTGCAACATTAGTAGGTATAAATAGTCAAAAAACAATTTCTCCACAAACATATAACTTTATAGTTAAAATTATAGATGGACAATTTGTTATTGAATATGATACAACGTTACAAGTTGAACCTATTATTAGAAGATTTAGTTTAGTAAATGATATTAGTTTTCAAGCATTTGAAAATGATATTTATATATTTGATACCAGTCACTATAGCAATCAAAATCATTTAATGTCTTTTTTTACAAGTAGCACTATTAATAGTAACAATGAATTATTAAATAGGGTAATTTATGATGATAATATTAATCAAGGAGAACCTGGATCAAAAATAACACTGACAGTTCCTTCTAATAGTCAATATTCCAATATTTTTATTTCTGACTTTCCTTCAGGTGACAACAAACAAAATAGAGTCACTGGATTGTGTAAAATAAATATATTACCAAATCCAACCAATATTAATATAGGAACATTTAATTTTACTATTCTAATAGGAGGAGGAATTAGTATAGCCAGTTTAGTTCCTAATTTAGATAGCAATGGTATTCCTATACAAGGGGTTAATAATTTAGATATTGAAATAGATACAAACAATACAGATGCAACACGTATATTAGAATTATTTTCTGGAGAACGTCGTCCAATACCAACAATAACAGTAAATTCTATTTATTTATCAAAACCAGAAAATGTCGATTTTGTTGTTTTTAATAGAACACATATATTACTTAACTGGAATGTAAATAATAGCTCTATTTACTCATTTGCTAATCCTAGAGAAAGTAGGTATACTATAAGCGTTTATTATAACATATATAGAGAGGACGCCGACACAAATAATATTAGTTTATTAGGTTCAACAAATTTCAGCACATTTACCGATACAACAGCAATTAACTTTAATAATTATAATTATTATATTGAATCTGTTGCTACATGGGACGGAACAAGTATAACTTCTAAAAGAAGCGAACCATTATTTGTGTTTGTATGCGAAAATAATCGGTTTCCAAATGGCAGATGGAACAATTCATTTTCAAATCCAAAATTATATAAAGAATTATCAACTTGTAATTCTAGAAATAGTATTACAACCAATTTATTTCCAAATTCTTGGTCATTAAGTAAAAAACAAACTTATGCTCGCTTAGCAAAATTATCAATTAATAAACGATAAAATTATATATTTACAATTAAAAATATATAATTAAAAATATATAATCAAAAATATATAATCAAAATATATATTGCATATTTTTTAAATAGTATTACTTATTCGCTTATTCTAATAATTCCAAATCATTTATATTCCAATATTCACTTGTTCCATTCGGTAATGGTCTTCTTATTATAAATGGTATTTTTCGTTGAAGTAATTCTTCATTTGCTATTGTTAGACCATCAATCATATTATTATCTACTTGTATAAATGGTTCAGAACCACTATTTATTTGTTGTGCTCTAATACCAATTATTTTTGCTTTTTCATATTTTGTCATAATTGGTATAGTTTTATGAAATGGATCTACTATATTACCGGTTTTGTCTTTTACAATAGTAGATAATGTTTGTAATTGTTCTTCTGAGATTTGATTAACTTCTGGATGATAATTTAATAATGTATTACGTTCTTCGTATCCCCATTCTAATTTTTGTAGGTCATCCACATCACTATCTTCGTCTTCTTCTTCGTCTTGTTCACCATCTTCTTCATTATCACTTTCAACTTCTTCTTTTGTTTCTATACTATTATCATCAACACTATCTTTTTCTAAATTATTTACAGAACCATCATTATTATTTGATTCATTGTTTTCTTCATTGTTTTCTTCGTTATTTAAATTTTCATTATCTTCCTGTTTTTTATTTTCTTCGTCGTCTGGTGTTGTTATTCCGAAAAAATCAGTTACTATTTTACTCATATGTATTAATAATAGACTTAATTTTAATTAATTAAAAATTTATAATTAATTAAATCAATTTTATATTTATTCATTTTTCCATACATTATCACATAAACAACATAAATACATATATTTCATATCTAAATCATTATATCGAATCGTTACAATTTTAGTTTCTTCACCTTCTTTATTACATATACATTCACTATTAGGACATTTTACATTTTTAACTTGAGGTAATGTCGGATCTAACTTTGTATATTCATTAACAATATCTTTATAATTTTCCTGCTTTTTATTTATATAACTTTTTGATACACATATTAACGATTTATCTACTACTAAACTAGTATCTTCATAATTACATTGACGGCAGTAATAAACTAAATTATTTAAATTTTCAGAATTGCTAGAACCCTCACTTAATTTAATATAATACATGTTACTACATTTAACACAGAAATGCATTTTATATATATAAAATTATATATTTATATATTACTTTCAATTTTATATTTTATATAATTTATATTTTATATAATTTATATTTATTTTACAATTTCTCAAAGCATTCATTAAATTTTTCTAACAAAACACCTTTTTTTTCACAGTATATTCTTATACTGTATACATTCATTTTCCATATTTTTTTTTCATTTTTCAATAGCATTTTGTCGATTTCTTTTGCTTTTTCAATTATCGATTCTTTATTTGCTTTAATATGATTGTGAATATGCGTTTTAAATTTATGATACATGTTTTTACATATATTTTCTTGTAAAATATCTAATATACCAATTTTAAAACTAGAATATCGAATAATTTTATTATAGGTATGAAAAGACTGATGTGATTCAGTTAATCCTGGTTCATTTAATAATGGTTTATTATGAAATAAGGTTACCAGTGTTAACAAAACACTTGAAATACTTTGACATGATGACCATTGAGGTCCACTCCATGTGTTTAATATAGAAATACATACTTTTCCATTTCGGTATAAATTTGGATTGAATCTTACTTTATCATTATTAGTTAAGTATTCAACATGTGGAGGAGAATACGGATAATCATCTGGATACGTAAATTTAAAAAAATACATTCCATGACTATATATTGTATTTTCAGGTCCAATTATCAATGCATACCCTTTTTTAATATTATTTGAATCATGTATATAAAATATTCCTTGATCATGCAACGGATGTTTATTAATATTAATAACATCTTTTAATAATCGTTTTTCTCCAGTAGTTAATGACATTTTATAATTTCATTAAAATATATTTAAGTAACTTACACTAATATTACACTTACACTTACACTTACACCTGTATTTCTATACATATATATAGAAATATCATTTGAGTAATAACAATTATAAAATTGATTTAAAAATTTTTTATGTGAAGTAATTATACAAAAAAATGGCACCTTTAGATGTATTTCTTCAGAAGCATAAAATTAAAAAGGGTGAGCAATATACTCACACGAGAATTGGTGATAAAAATTCTGATATTTATGGCGGAGCATACTTTATTCCAATATCTCAAATGAAAAATTTTCAAAAATTATATACAACCCACGTTTTAAAAAAGAAAAATAAAGAATACCTGACAGAAGCTCAAGATAGAGAAAATGGAGGTGCTATTTTAATCGATTTTGATTTTAGATATTCTACTGAAATAACCGAACGACAACATTCTGAAGAGCATATAAACGATATTGTCGAGTTATATGTTGAAAAAATACACGAACTATTTAATTTAGATAAAAAATCATTTACTATTTATGTGTTTGAAAAACCTAATATTGTAACGAAAGACAACATTGTAAAAGATGGTATTCATATGATTATTGGGTTACATTTAAAACACGACCAGCAAATGCTATTAAGAAAACATGTCTTAACTTGTATTGGCCCTCAAATATTAGATGATTTGTGCTTAGAAAATACACCTGATAATGTATTGGATGAAGCAATTACAAGCGGCAGAAATAATTGGATGATGTATGGTTCTAGGAAACCCAATAATGAAGCATATGAATTAACTTATTATTACAAAATAACAATTGATACTAGCGATGAAGGTATTCATAAAATAGAAGAACAAGATATTAAGAATATCAAAGATAGCAAGGCAGTAAGAATATTCAGTCCTCGTTATTCTGAATGGCCTAAATCTAAATTAAGAGAAGGATTTGAAGCAGAATTAAATCAGCTTTCATCCCAACGTAACAGTAGTGGACATGCTCAACTAGGAACAGCGATAGTAGATATACCTGGTTCGTTATATAGTTATGTATCTCGTGAAAATCTAGAAGCATTAATCGTTGATAAACCTAGTTTGGATGAAGTAATGAATTTAGTATTTGCTTTTCTAGATAAAAACAACCCATCTATACGTGAAGTACATGAATATACTATGGCCTTACCTGAAAAATATTATACGGATTATGGTAAATGGGTTGGAGTAGCTATGGCGTTGAAATCTACAAGTGAATTATTATTGCCTACATTCATATACTTTTCAAGTCAATGGGATAGATTTGATTATAATAATATTGGTGATGTATTGGATAAATGGCAAGGTATTAGTAACCGTGAAGGTAGTCGTTTAACACATCTTAGTATACGTTATTGGTGTCAGATAGATAATAAAGAAGAGTATGATAGAATAAGAGAAAAATCAACTGATATGTATATTAAAAAGACGTTGACTGGTGGTCCTCAAAATGCTGGTGCTGATTATGATATGGCTGTTTTAGCACATCATTTATACAAAGATCAGTTTAGGTGTGTAGCTATCAAAAAAAACATTTGGTATACATTTCAAGGCAATAAATGGAGTGAATGTGATTCTGGTAGTGATTTAAGAAGAAATTTATCGAGTCATTTGGCTAAGATTTATATTAATAAAGAAAGAGAGTGTATGACTAAAATTAGTGAATTAGGAAATGATATTACTGAGGAACAAACGAAAAAACTATCTACTGAAGCGGCTACTTATTGTGGTGTAGCTTATAAATTAAAAAACACTACTCCAAAAAATAATATTATGACGGAATGTAAACATATGTTTTATGACAATAATTTATTAAATAAATTAGATACTAATCCTATGCTATTGTGTTTTACGAATGGTGTATATGACTTTGAAAATGATGAATTTAGAAAAGGATTGCCTGAAGATTATATATCATTAAGCACAAATATACCTTATGTTAAAGTTGATTCAAGTAATCCAAAACATAGGCAAATTATGGAAGACATTGACGATTTTATGGCAAAGTTATTTCCAGACCCAAAACTAAGAGAATACATGTGGGAACATGCTGCTTCTTGTTTAACGGGTAATAATTTAAATCAAACATTCAATATATATACTGGTGTAGGTAGTAATGGTAAATCGATGTTTGTAAAATTAATGGAAAAGGCTATGGGTGATCTAAAAGGAACAGTTCCTATATCATTAATTACACAAAAAAGACAAGGAATAGGTGCTTCTTCTTCTGAAGTAGCATGTTTAAAAGGATTGCGATATGCATGTATGAATGAACCTAGTAAAGGAGATAAAATCAATGAAGGTATATTGAAAGAGATTACGGGTGGTGACCCTATACAAGCGAGACAGTTATATTCTGAAAGTATTATATTTACACCACAGTTTAAATTAGTATGTTGCACCAATCATTTATTTGAAATTAAAGCGCAAGATGATGGAACATGGAGACGTATACGACAAGTACCATTTGAATCTAAATTTGTAAATAATCCATCTAATAATCCGGATGAGAAACAGTTTAAAAAAGATAAAACATTAGAAGGTAAGTTAAGTAAATGGGCTCCTGTATTTATGGGTATGTTGGTAGAGATTGCAAGAAAAACAAAGGGTCATGTAAGTGATTGTGAAAAGGTAATGGAAGCTAGTAATAGTTATCGTAAGAGAAGTGATTACTTAACAAAATATATTGATGAATGTGTTAAGAAAACCAATGATCCAAATGATACATTATCAAAGAAAGAAGTTAAAAATAGTTTTAAAGAATGGTATGAGAGTAGTTTTGATGATAAAACACCTCCTTTACAAGATTTATATGATAAACTCGATAATTTATGTGGTAAGTATAAATTAAGAAAATGGGTTGGAGTGAAAATAATATATGATTTTGATTATCCAGATGAAGATGATTAATACTTAAATCAATAATAAAAATAATATAATTATTACATTATTTTTATTGAATATGTGTTATTGTGTATCATTAATGTAGTTATTGAATATTTTTAGAGGTTATGAAATACAAAAAGCCAGCCAACAAAACAGTTATTATAGCTATTGTAAAGTATAATGTATCTATAAAATGATAACGTTTGATATTCACCATTACTAATTTTGTAATTGGGTTTAATAAAATGGTAGGAACAATTGCAAATATTAAAATAACCATGTAACCATAACTATCTACTTCATAAATTTTTTTATAAATAAACAAAAAAACTAAAACAGAAAATACAATCCAATATAATACATTTAATATTTGAATTGTATTTTTATAACTATCTGTTGATTTATCATAAAAAGTAGCGTGTCTATAATCTACTTTTTCTTTTCTATTACTTTCATCAATACCTCGTCCTATGTATGATTTAGCATTATCTAATAATTTTTTAGCAATTTTATTATGTGACATTTGTGATTTTATTGATTCCAACATATGGCTATGAATCGAATTATCAACTATTAATTGTTGTAATTCTTGATTGTACTTACATGGATGTATCTCTGGATTAGTTAAATTGTTTGGTGTATATAATTCTTTTTTACAATCTTTAATTGTTTCTATGATTTGTTTACACGTATTATCATCTCCAGAACCTTCAACCGCCATACCTTCTACAGTTTTATTAAAAAGATTATTAAGTTTAAAATGATCAAAAAAACTGAAATTAGTAAATTCTTCTGCTTTTAAATCATTTTCTTTTTCTTTATTTTTAAATGATTCTAATGCTTTTCTTCGCTCATCTTCTTTAATTTCTAAATAATATTCCAACCCACAGCGTTTTGTATCAGAAGGATCATTTAAATTACAACCACCTTCTTTGTAATAATCCATTTCGGCATTTTTAATTCTTTTTGGTAAACTTTCATATTGAATTTTTAATTTATTATATTCAAATTTTTTTTCTTCTATTTTTGTTGCTTGAACTGCCTTTGCTATATTATTTGTATTCATTATCTTATACATTCATTAGAATAAAAATAACATTAACTATATAATTAATGTTATTATGTTTTTTAATTTATAAAACTGTAATGGTGACCATTTAAAGTATCTTCTCTCCCATTTGTAAATGATTCACACATAAGGCTTTTAAATATACCTCCTGATTTTCCTTTTGGCTGTGTACCAAAACCACCTTCATTACTATCATATTTAGCATCATACGTTTGCTTTAATTTATCATAGTCAAATTTATCTCTCTTCATATTCGTCATAATTTCAGATACAACATTAAAAATCATAACTGCTGCTACTAAAATAATTAAACCAAAATAAATAGCATTTGGAACTACACTAAATCTTTTTCTAATAAAAAGTATAATATTAATTATTACTAAACTAAAAAATATAAATTTAAAAATGTAAATATGAGAATTATATCTATCATATTCCCATTCACTTGCTTCAACTAAACGTTGTTTATTCATTCTTTCTTGTTTTATGTTATCAATGTGGTCTTGTAAATTTTGTGTTTCTTTTTCAAAAATTTTTACAGTTGTTTCTTTATCTGCTAAATTATGAGTTGTATCTCTTGTTGTATCATTTGCTATATTGTAAAATTCATTACGTTCAGCAATGATTTTCGCCTGAATTGCATCTAAATCGTTTTTTTTTGCCATACAATTAGCCTGATCGGTTGAGTTATTGCAAATCTTTCTATTAAAATCGTTTAAATATTCACTTAAATCTTCTGTTGCTGTTGTTGATGATTGAGTCATTATATAAATATATAAATAAATTAATCTTTTAATAAAACAGCTGTAGAAATTCCTGCTGCTGCTAATAATCCAATCCATATACCATATTCAACATTTTTACTGGGATTTTTCGTTTTCATATCTTCTAAATAAGCATTAATATTAACATGTCTTTTCTTTGAATAAGACTTTGAATGATCTCTTTGTAAACAATATGATGCGTTATGTGCCCCACATTTTGCTGTAGAAATTTGATTTATATTATAATACACCTTTGTAGGATCTAAGGTTGGTTGTATAAAGCAACCTTTTGGATTACCTTGTTCATTAGCTTCTATATATTCTAGATTGTTTTTAGAGGCGTACTCTTTACAGCTATTTTGAGAAACACTTAAATCTGGTTTACCAACTTTAACTTGATGAATGGGATATAATTCATCTAATAAAGCTTTATTTCTATAAACTAATGCTGTTTGGCTATTATCTGATAATGATTTTTCTATACATATATTAGTGCTTGAACAAGCTTCATCACCCGAACTAAAACTAACCTCACTACCAGATTTAATACAACCCTTAGGATTTGTATTATATATTCCATAACCTAAATTATTATCAGAAGCATATTTTTTACATTCTGGTTCCGTCAAAGAAGTATTTGTGGTTCCTCCTTTTCCTGATGTAACTTCTATGTATGTAATTGTTTTTGCATCTAATTTACTTTTCTGACTTTCTTGTTGTCCTCTTAAAACATAAAGTGTAGGATTAAGCGGCGTTCCATTGTTCTTTAATGTCGCTTTATATTTTGCATCTTCAATTAACTTTTCTCGAGGAGCGGAATAACGTATATATGGATTATACTTCACTTCACATTTATAACAATCGCTATCACTAGTCATTGTTGCTATGTCTGTAACAGTAACATTTGCACATGAGAGGTCGCAAGCTTTTGTAAATCCTTCTTTTCTTTTATAGTTTGTAAATGTTTCTGTAGAACCGTCTGTAGAACCGCCTGTAGAACCGTCTGTTAAAGCATTTAATCTGGCTTGTTCATTCTGATAATTTTGTGTATCAAATTCTATTGAACCATACGATCTTGTTTCATTACAAGTTATTGTTTCTTTATCAGCAGCTACTTTACAATTTTTTCTTTCATAGTTATTCATACCAAATTTACAAGCATCAACCATATTGTGAATACTGTAATCTCTATAATAATTAGGATCTGCATCTTGAATATTATTACTGGTAATTATATCGTCACAGCTTTTCGCTTCTATAGAATCGTCGAATCTACCAGTATTTTCTTTTGGATATTTATGTAATTCTTTCCAATTACATTTCCTCCAAACAGCAGGAACAGTTACTCTTCTGCCTCTTCGTGTAATACCCCATCTCCAACTAGGTTTCCAATAATGTGTTCTTCGTCTATACCATTTTGGATACCAATAACACCGTCTAGACCACCACCACCACCATCGTGACCAATAACAACGATATCCCCAATAATATGTCCAATAATAGTAGTAAATACGTTTCCATCCATTCCAAATATTTCCGTATGTATGGAAAGGTGACCATTTTTTATAAGCATCACTAACTTTGGTATTACTATTTTTATCTACAACAGTAGAATATGATTTTTTCCATCTGTCGTATGGATTTGCTAGATCAGTTGCCTTTGTCATTGTGTCTGTGCTATCAGAATTAGCTTCATATTTGATTTGACAACCTAAATTACAAGCTTCTACTTGAGTAATTTCTTGACATTTTTTTTTACATGCGTCTAAAGCATCTACAGCGTGTTTTTTGTTTTTTGCTTCAACTTTAGAATATACAACAGGATTTGCTTCACTTTTAATATTTTTTGTTGATTCTGCTTTTGGTTCCATATTTTCAATAACAGGAAATAATTTATTTTTTAAATATGACTCACCTTGTTTAGTAGTCATTTTATATATATATAAATGAATAATATATTTTAACTTTATCTAAAATATATTATGATTCATTATTACTCATCATTTTTATTGTTAAATATACTAAAGCTATAGAAGTTAATCCTACAACGCCATATTGAATTTGAAGAGCAGTAATACTTTTAAGAAAATCTCCACGAGAAGTATCAAATGATTTAATATCGTTTGTAATTTTTTTACTTTGTTCTACTAATTTGTTATATTCATTTATTTTATGACTCAATAAAATAGCTGCTTTGTTACGTTTAAATACAGCTCCAGTAGTTTCACCACTTCCACGTCTATTTTCTTCTGTTAAGTCTTTTATATCTTTTTTTAGTTTCATTATTTCAGAATATAAATCGTTAAAATCTTGGTTATTATATTTTATGCATTCATTATTACCTGATAAACTAGTTGGATCAATGTCTCCTTCTACAATATAAGGTGTATTTTTTATGAATTTTGGGGCTGTCTTAGGACAAGTATTACTAAAATCTACATGAGAAGGATTAAATGTACTTTCTCAAG
>Ga0228668_1000603_pt1 | contig 13876 bp, 12 predicted proteins | sample 82DmetaG_FD_182701 | JGI IMG/M metagenome (GOLD analysis project Ga0228668, IMG submission 182701) | Seawater microbial communities from Monterey Bay, California, United States - 82D | ecosystem: Environmental > Aquatic > Marine > Coastal | place: USA: California | collected 2016-10-10
AAACTTCAGCCATCATGCAACGTGCACTTCCACCTCCACAAGCTTCAATGGTATCTAAAGAACTTGAAATTATTTTGCAATGATTATTTATTTGAGCTATCTGTGAGGTGGTTAATGAATCATAAGCTGCCTGACTCATTACTAAAAATAATTCATTGTCTTTACCACGTACTTGTAACATATTACCTGCAAAGGTAGCAACTTGTTCTTCTGAAATTTCAATAACCTTTTTACCATCCTCTTTTAAATGTTTCAAAACATTTTTTCGCTCTTTTTTATCATCTATACTTCCCAAACAAATGACAGCAAAAGTTTCAGCTAAACACATCATTACATTGGTGTGATATATGGCTTCTCTTTTACAATTAACTGTCTGATTAGCAATGAAAATTACTGGAGTATATTCAAAATCTTCACAAAACTCGATCAATAAGTTTTCATCTGCCCTAGGTGATAAAGCACAATATGCCTTTCTATTAATTCTATCTAATAATAAACTTCCTGTTCCCTCAAGGAATACAGCATGTTTTTCAGCATTAGAATAATCAATTGTGTTTTTAATTACAAACCCTTGCTCCTCTAACGTATCCAAAATGTCTTCCCTTCTCTCTAATCTTCTGTTTTTTGCAAACATAGGATACAAACCAACAGTACCATTTTCATGAAAAGAAATCCAATTATTAGGAAATATAGAATCTGGTGTATCTGTGTATTCTATATCTGAGATTACAACCACTTGCACACCAAAAGATTTGAGTTTATCCACATAATCATCAAATTCTTTTTGAGCTTTAGCATTAACAGAAGAGGGTAATATATTATCTAAAACCTTTTGGTAATAATTGTTTACTGCTGTTTGCTCATTCATCCTAAAATTAATAGGGCGAATCATTAAAATTGAATTAGTGGTTTGTAACATAATAATTAGTTTCGTTCACAAAATTATTACTTTTTAGCTTCCAAAAAAAGAAGCATGCTCTTAATTTAAAATAAAAATTAAATTATTAAATGAATTAATTAACAGGTCATTGAGTTTTATTTAACAAAATTTAATAACATTTCTGTTTAACCTTATGCTAGTTTTGTTAGACATAACTTAAAGAATACATCTATGAAAAATTTATTTAGAATTATCCCAATTTTTTTAATCTCATTAACTACATTACAATCTTGTAACAATAATGATGATGAAAATGTTGAAGATGTTAGCACTATCGTTAATCTAGCAGTAGATTCTGCAGATTTAACAAGTTTAGTTGCAGCATTAGACAGAGCAAATTTAGTTTCTACTTTAAATGGTGAAGGACCATTTACAGTTCTAGCACCTACCAATAATGCGTTTGCAGCATTTCTTAGTGCCAACAATTTTAATAGTTTAGAGGATGTTCCTGTAGACATTTTAACAAAAGTGTTACTTAACCACGTAATCAGTGGTTCTTTGATATCTACTGACCTTTCAACGGGGTATGCAAACACTTTAGCTACCAGTGCAGCTTCACAGACACCACTATCTATCTATGTAGATACCTCTAATGGAGTCAAATTTAATGGTGTTTCATCTGTATCAGCTGCAGACATATTAGCAGTTAATGGAGTAATCCACAAAGTTGATGAAGTTATTGGTCTACCAAACATAGTAACATTTGCAACTGCAGATCCTATCTTTTCAACTCTGGTGAGTGCATTGACCAGAAGCGACTTAACTACAGATTTTGTAGGGGTATTATCTACCGACTCAGCAACTGCACCGGCACCATTTACTGTTTTTGCACCTATAAATGATGCTTTTAACAGACTACTAACAGAATTAAATTTAACTTCGTTATCACAAATAGACGAGCCTACACTAGATGTTGTTTTAAAAAACCATGTTGTAGGAGGTGCTAATGTATTAGACTCCAATTTAACTGACAATCTAACAATAAGTACACTAGGTGGAGATATTACTGCAGACATTTCAGGAGGAGCAAGATTAACTGACTCTTCTGGAAGAGTAAGTGATATAATTGCAACTAACGTGCAAGCAAATAATGGAGTGATTCACGCTATTAATAAAGTTATTTTACCTCTACAACAACCTACAACCAACAATATAGTAGATGTAGCTGTAGGATCGGAAAATCTCTCAACTTTAGTAGCAGCATTAGAAAGAGCTGATTTAGTTACTACGTTAGCAAATCAAGGACCTTTTACAGTTTTAGCACCTTCTAACGAGGCTTTTAATACGTTTTTGAGTGATAACGGATTCAGTAATTTAGATGATGTTCCTGTTGACGTTTTAAATAACATACTTCGTAACCACGTCATAGGAGGAAGATTAGAATCCACAGACTTAACTACCGGGTATGCATCAACTTTTGCTACTACTTCTGCTTCAGATGCATCCATGTCAATCTTTATTGACACCTCTAATGGAGTTACATTTAATGGTGTATCATCAGTTACTAATGCAAATATTGAAGCAGATAACGGAATTGTACACCTAGTTGATGCTGTAATTGGATTACCAAGTGTTGTTACATTTGCTGTTGCTGATCCAACATTTTCAACCCTAGTTGCTGCATTAACAAGAGATGACTTAACAACTGATTTTGTGGGTGTATTATCTACAGCAACAGGAACATCTCCAGCACCTTTTACTGTATTTGCACCAACAAATGATGCGTTTGGATCACTACTAAGTGAATTAGGCATTGCAGGATTAGCTGATATTGACGAGCCAACATTAGAAGCAGTGCTCAAGAATCATGTTGTGGCAGGAGCAAATGTTTTTGATACTGATCTAACAGATAACCTAACAATAACTACACTGGGTGGAGACATTACAGCTAATGTAACTGGTGGTGTAACATTAACAGATGCCAACGGAAGAGTTTCTGACATCATTACTACAAACGTTCAAGCTAATAATGGTATAATCCATGCTATTAATAAAGTTATTTTACCATAACTATGTGTTTTACTCTAAAAAAAGTCCATCATTCTATGGTGGACTCTTTTTATTTACTTGTATATTGAAAAGCTCCAATTCTTATTAAACACTAAATTTCCTGAAATTTGATTAATCTCTCACCAAAGGTAAAGTAGAACACCTTAACAAACCTTCTTGTTTAGCAATCTCTAGGTAAGGTACTTTTTCAACTGTGAACCCCTTAGCTTGAAGCCATGAATTTAACCTTGTAAAGTTTTGTTCTGAGATAACTACATCTTCAGAAATAGAAAAGATATTACTATTCATCTGATACATTTCATCTTTGGATATTTCAAAAACATTTTCTTTCCCAAAATAATTTACCAACCATTTAAATTCTTCTTTAATGAGAAACCCATTCTCATGGATAATTGCTTTATTTTTTCCTACAGGTTGAAAGCAACAATCTAGATGAAGTGCATTTTCTTTAGCATTATCATTTGATTTTCTTAATTCAAAAGATTTAACGATTTTATTAGGAAATAAATCTTGTAAAGCTTTTACAGCATGCATGTTAGTCCTAGCGGTAATGTAATCTGGGTAATCCTCTCCTGAATAAGTTCCAATAAATATATAATTATTCCAAGGCATCACATCACCTCCTTCAACATGGCATTCTTCGGGAAGCGTAATTTTATTCTCATTTGGAATTTGATCTAATATATAATCTATTGCTTCAATTTCTTGATCTCTATCTGGTAATATATTAGCTCTAATAAACTTATCTTCAATCACAAAACCAATATCTCTAGAAAAAATTTGATTGTAATTCTCAATGATTTTTGGCCTAAAAACACTAACATTATACTTGTCAAATACTTTGGCTAAAGATTGCATTTCAATAATCATATCGTGCTCAGAAGGGTAGGTGCCAGCTTTTACATGAATTTTACTTTTAGGATCGTAACACTGCTCTAAGGATGGAGAAGGTCCATTATGATAAGCTGTGCCTAATACCACTGCTCTTAACCTTGAAGTTTCGTTTTGAATATTTAAATTTAACATAAAAAAAAATAAAACTACTTATATAGAAATTTAAATTAGCTAAAAAACAATACTCGATAGATTTAATCCTTAAAAACCTATTTTAAAAATTAATATTGTTCAACTATGATGCCTCTACCTTTTTTGAACAGCTTTGAATTTTCTAAGAGTTTCTCCCGTATAGATTTGACGAGGTCTTCCAATAGGCTCTTTTCCTAAACGCATTTCTCTCCATTGTGCAATCCACCCAGGTAAACGTCCAAGTGCAAACATCACGGTGAACATTTCAACAGGTATTCCCATAGCTCTATAAATAATTCCAGAATAAAAATCTACGTTTGGATATAATTTTCTATCAACAAAATATGGATCATTTAATGCTTCTTGTTCTAAAGATTTAGCAACATCTAAAATTGGATCATCTATTCCAAGGTCATTTAAAACTTGATCAGCAGCAACTTTAATGATTTTTGCTCTTGGATCAAAGTTTTTATATACTCTGTGACCAAATCCCATTAATCTGAATGGATCATTTTTATCCTTAGCTTTAGCCATATATTTTTTAGTATCTCCACCATCTTCTTTAATAGATTCAAGCATTTCAAGTACTGCTTGATTTGCACCACCATGAAGTGGCCCCCAAAGTGCAGAAATACCTGCAGATAATGACGCGAATAAACCAGCGTGAGAAGAACCTACTATTCTAACAGTAGAGGTAGAACAATTTTGCTCATGATCTGCATGTAAGATTAATAGTTTATTTAGAGCATCTCTTACTATTGGGTTAATTGTATATTCTTCGTTAGGTTTAGAAAACATCATACTCATAACATTCTCTAAATATCCTAATGAATTTGAACCGTAGTTTAATGGCAACCCATTAATTTTTCTCATTGCCCAAGAGACTAAAACAGGAAGCTTTCCCATAATTTTAACGATAGCTCGGTACATTTCCTCATCAGAATCTACATTTACCGAAGAAGGATTAAAAGCCGTTAATGCACTTGTTAATGAAGACAAAATACCCATAGGGTGAGCGGTTTTCGGAAATGCATCCAAAATTTTTCTGACATCGTCATCTACAATGGCCTTATCTTTAATATCTGAGTGAAATTTGACTAATTGATCTTTAGTTGGTAATTCCCCAAAAATCAGTAAATAAGCTACCTCTAAAAAATCTGCCTTCTCTGCTAAATCCTCTATGGAATAACCTCTATATCTCAACACTCCTTTTTCACCATTTAGAAAAGTAATAGCACTTTTGCATGCCCCTGTATTTTTATAACCTGGATCTATTGTAATTACTCCGTTAGATACTCCTCTTAGAGTTTTAATATCGATAGCTAATTCATTTTCTGATCCTTCTATTAAGGGAAATTCAAATGAATTATCACCGATTTTTAATTTAGCTGTTTTTGACATTTTTTTTTAATTTTTATTTAAAAAGAAGTAATACAAAGATAGGTATTTTAGAGGGTTTTAAAAAAAACTTGGATAGTTTTTGAATATGAAAAAATAACATCTAAGTAATCTTAAAATCAATAAAAAAACCTCTTAATTGACATTAAGAGGTTTGAATGCTTTTAACAAATTTATTTATATTTTAAATGCTTTATCTTTTGGAAAGTAAGCAACAGTTCCTAATTCTTCCTCTATTCTCAATAACTGATTGTACTTAGCCATTCTGTCTGATCGTGATGCAGAACCTGTCTTTATTTGACCACAATTCAATGCAACAGCTAAATCTGCGATTGTTGTGTCTTCAGTTTCTCCCGAACGATGACTCATTACAGATGTAAAACCTGCATTTTTTGCCATATTAACTGCATCAATCGTCTCAGTAAGTGTTCCTATTTGATTGACTTTAATCAAAATTGAATTAGCAATACCATTTTCTATTCCACGAGATAATCTTTTGACATTTGTTACGAATAAATCGTCACCTACCAATTGAACTTTATCACCTATTTTATCAGTTAAATATTTCCAACCTTCCCAATCATTTTCATCCATACCATCCTCAATAGAAATAATAGGATAATTAGAAGCTAGCTCAGCTAGATAATCTGCTTGCTCTTTGCTAGATCTAATTTTTCCTGACTTTCCTTCAAACTTAGAATAATCATAATTGCCTCCTTCATAAAATTCTGCTGCAGCACAATCTAAGGCTATCATAATATCATCTCCCAATTTATATCCTGCATTTTTTACAGCTAAAGCAATTGTATCGAGTGCATCTTCTGTACCTTCTAGTGTTGGAGCAAAACCCCCCTCATCACCAACAGCTGTAGAAAGATTTCTATCATGTAAAACCTTCTTTAAGTTGTGAAAAATTTCAGATCCCATTTGCATAGCTTGTGAAAAATTATGAGCTTTAACTGGCATGACCATAAACTCTTGAAAAGCAATAGGTGCGTCAGAATGTGAACCACCATTAATAATATTCATCATAGGCACTGGAAGTGTATTTGCTGAAACTCCTCCAATATATCTATAAAGCGGAAGTCCCAACTCATTAGCTGCAGCTTTAGCGGTAGCCAATGAAACACCTAGTATAGCATTAGCTCCCAATTTAGATTTATTTGGAGTACCATCCAAATCAATCATGATTTGATCTATTTCATTTTGTTCAAAAACAGAAACACCAAGTAATTCTTGTGAAATGAGCGTATTTACATTTTCAATTGCATTTTTAACTCCTTTTCCCATATAATCTTTACCACCGTCTCTTAACTCAACAGCCTCATGCTCACCAGTTGATGCACCAGAGGGTACAGCTGCTCTTCCGGATATACCGTTTTCGGTTGTAACATCTACCTCAATTGTTGGATTTCCTCTGGAATCAAATATTTGTCTTGCGTGAATGTTTATGATAATACTCATTTTAATGAAATTTTTTATTTTTATTTATTGGCTAAATTACACAATATGGAGTTGTTTTATTTACTAAGAAGCATATTTATTACGAAAACGATTTCAACTATTAAGTTGGTAAATTACACAAATTAAAAAAATAGATAAAAAAAAAACCCACTCCTAAGAGTGGGAAAAATTGCTATGAAAAAGAAAGTGATGTTAGACATCACTAATACAAAAATAATACTAATTATTATATGAACAAAAGAAAGTGTTAAAAATTTAATAACTTTTTTGCAAAAAAAATAATACTACTGATGGAATTTTAATAATTTATCAAAATAAATTAACATATGTAAATTATTGGATATTTTCAATAAATTGATCAAATAGATAATCTGCATCATTTGGACCTGGACTTGCTTCAGGATGATACTGAACTGAGAAACAGTTTTTGTTTTTTAAGCGAATACCAGCTACTGTATGATCATTTAAATGAACATGAGTAATTTCTACATCTGGATGCATTTCAGTCTCTTCTCTATTAATGGCAAATCCGTGATTTTGAGAAGTAATTTCTCCTTTACCAGTGAGTAAATTTTTAACTGGATGGTTGATTCCTCTGTGTCCGTTATGCATTTTATAAGTAGATATTCCGTTTGCTAAAGCTATAACTTGATGGCCTAAACAAATACCGAATAAAGGTAAATCTCTTTTAATAATCTCTTTTGCCAACTGTTGTGCTTGTTTGAGAGGTTCTGGATCTCCTGGACCATTAGAAATAAAATAACCATCTGGATTCCATGAATGCAAATCTTCAAATGAGGAATCGTATGGAAATACTTTTACATATACTCCTCTCTTTACAAAGTTTCTTATAATGTTTTTCTTAATCCCTATGTCTAAAGCAGCAACTTTTAACTCTGAATTTTCATCACCAACAAAATAAGGCTCTTTTGTAGAGACTTTAGACGCCAACTCCAAACCTTCCATAGAGGGAACATTGGATAATTGAACTTTTAGGTTATCAATGTTGTCTATTTCTGTGGATATAATTGCATTCATAGCTCCATGGTCTCTTATGTAAGAAACTAGAGCCCTAGTATCAACATCTGAAATAGCTACTAAATTATGTTTTACAAACCAATCTTTTAGATTTCCACTTGAATCTACTCTAGAGTGTTCAAAACTAAAATTTCTAACAATTAAACCAGAAATTTTTATCCCATCAGATTCAACTTCAGAGGGGTTTACTCCGTAATTTCCAATATGGGCGTTGGTTGTTACCATAATTTGACCAAAATAGGATGGATCAGTAAATATCTCCTGATACCCTGTCATTCCAGTATTAAAACAAATTTCTCCAGTTACTGTTCCTTCAATTCCAACAGATTTACCATAAAAAATAGTTCCATCTGCTAATAAAACTATTGCTTTTTTTCGTTGTTGATATTTCATTGAATTCCTTTTCTATATTTGTTCTAAAAAATTTAGGTAAAAATAGGGATATTTATTTTTAATTTAATTTTTTATCAAAAAAAAAGGCAACTAAAATAGCTGCCTTTTTTTGTAAATTTTAACTTAAATGATATTATCTAAATTTGATAAAACTTTTTTAAGATCGTCTATACTCTTATATGATAACTTGTTAAGAGAATAATACTTCATGATAGATTTTTTCTCACTTTCATTAGATGCAAATGATTCCAAAATATACTTTTTCTTTAATCTAAATTCTTTGGTAGTTTTTTGATTAAGAATATATAGAGTTTGTTTGTGTACTAGTTTATCATTTTTTCTAGCCAACATTGGATTTACAGAACCTTCAACTAACTTTACATTATGGAAATTTAAAATAGAAACCTTGTCTGATTCATAAATTACTTCAAAAATACGATTACCCATTTTAGAATCAATATTTTTAAAAACCTTCCCAAGTATATTAACAGTTTCTATAGATCTCATATTTAACACAAAGACAGAATCTTGTGAAATCTTTGTAACTAGTCTATTTGTTCTTAAATTAAGGTTAATGTTATTTAATGTGAATGTTTTATTGTCTTTAGACTTAACAACTATTGGATAATTTTTCCAGTCATCAAATAAGTAAATAGATCCATCCACTGTCCTTGCAGGGTTTACAAACCTCATCGCACTTCCATACTGTGCAGGAGCAGAGTTATTAGAATTACCTGCTATACTACTTATACTAATAGTATTGTTATCACTAACATTAGTTGATGTACTTTGGGAGTATCCAACCAAATTAATTGACAATAATAATGTTAAGATTTTAATTTTTTTCATTTTTTTCATTTTTTAATTTTTTTCATTTATACCTTTAAACTAGGGTGATTAAACTTTAAGATAGTTGCGTTAAATACTATAATTATTTAGTAAAAATATATAAAAAAAAGAGCAAGCTAAAATTTGCCTACTCTTTTTAACATTTATTTAAAAACATTTGTTTATTCTTCAAATTTTTCTTCCTTAGCCGTATCAACTACTTCGTTTGAAGCTACAACCTCGTCAGATTTCTTCCTTCTACTTCTACGCGTAGTTTTCTTTGCTTTATTTCCTTTAGGATTGTAGATTTCATTGTAATCAACCAATTCTACCATGGCCATAGGTGCATTATCACCCTGACGATTTCCAAGTTTAATAATACGAACATAACCTCCTGGTCTATCTGCAATTTTTACTGAAATTTCTTTAAAGAGTTCTGTAACTGCATACTTATCTCTTAAGTAACTAAAAACAACTCTTCTATTATGAGTCGTATCTGATTTAGATTTTGTAATTAATGGCTCAACAAATACTCTTAATGATTTTGCTTTTGCAACAGTAGTATTTATACGCTTGTGTTCTATTAAAGAACAGGCCATGTTTGCTAACATTGCTTTTCTATGAGCTGTTTGCCTTCCTAAATGATTAAATTTCTTTCCGTGTCTCATGACGTTTGTTTTATGCTTTCATCTTGCTCAACTCTCTCTGAGGTGCAAATTATGAAAGGTTAATCTCTATCTAATTTATATTTTACTAAATCCATTCCAAAATTTAATCCTTTTACATTCACTAGTTCTTCTAGTTCAGTTAATGATTTTTTACCAAAATTTCTAAATTTCATTAGATCACTTTTGTTAAAGGAAACTAAATCTCCTAATGTATCAACTTCTGCAGCTTTTAAGCAATTTAATGCTCTAACAGAAAGATCCATATCTATCAATCTAGTTTTTAATAACTGACGCATATGAAGAGATTCCTCGTCATACGTTTCAGTTTGTGCAATTTCGTCTGCTTCAAGAGTTATTCTCTCATCAGAAAATAACATGAAATGATGTATTAAAATCTTTGCAGCTTCCGTTAAAGCATCTTTTGGATTAATTGACCCATCAGTTTCAATATCAAAGATTAATTTTTCATAATCTGTTTTTTGCTCTACACGAAAATTCTCGATAGCATACTTTACATTCTTAATTGGGGTGTATATAGAATCTGTAAAAATTGTACCAATTGGTGCACCTGATTTTTTATTCTCTTCTGCCGGTACAAATCCTCTACCTTTTTCTATGGTTAGCTCCATGTTAATCTTAACAGATTTATCCATGTTACAAATTACTAAGTCTGGATTCAATACTTGAAACCCAGAAATAAATTTTTGTAAGTCACCTGCAGTAAGTTGATCTTGCCCTGAAACGGCAATAGAAACGGTTTCTCTGTCAGATTCTTCAATTTGCTTTTTAAATCTAACTTGCTTAAGATTTAGAATAATTTCAGTTACATCTTCTACAATTCCTTTGATTGTAGAAAACTCGTGCTCTACACCATCTACTCGTAATGATGTAATTGCAAATCCTTCAAGAGAGGATAATAATACTCTTCTTAAAGCATTTCCTACTGTTAAACCAAAACCTTGTTCTAAAGGTCTAAACTCAAATCTACCAGAAAAATCTGTAGATTCAATCATAATAACCTTATCAGGTTTTTGAAAATTTAAAATTGCCATGTGTTTTCTTCGTTTTAATTGTTAGTTGGTTGCGCGGTTTATGAGCGTGAAGAATTGCAAATAAACCCTTTGGCCAAATACCAATGTGGTTAATTTATTATTTAGAATATAATTCTACTATTAATTGTTCTTTAATGTTTTCTGGTATTTGTAATCTCTGTGGAGTTTTTACAAAAGTACCTTCTTTTTTATCAGAGTTCCAACTTAACCATTCGTAAACGGCACTGCTAGATGCTAAAGAATCTTCAATAGCTTGTAGTGATTTAGATTTTTCTCTAACTGCAACTACATCTCCTTCTTTTAGAGAATACGATGGAATATTAACAAGTTCTCCATTGACTGTAATATGTCTGTGAGAAACTAGTTGACGAGCACCTCTTCTTGATTTTGAAATACCTAAACGGAAAACTACATTATCTAAACGAGCTTCACATAATTGTAATAAAACCTCACCTGTAATTCCTTTTGAGGAAGATGCTTTTTTAAATAAATTACTGAATTGACGTTCCAATATTCCGTAAGAATATTTAGCTTTTTGCTTTTCCATTAATTGGACAGCATATTCTGATTTCTTTCCTCTTCTTTTAGCATTTCCATGCTGTCCTGGAGGATAATTTCTTTTTTCGAAACTCTTGTCAGCTCCGAATATTGCTTCGCCAAATTTACGAGCAATCTTTGTTTTTGGTCCTGTATATCTTGCCATTTCTTTTGTTTTATAATAGGGATTATGAATTAAGGCTTACTCCTTCGATAATCTGATTCCTATCAATTAAAATTTATTATACTCGTCTTCTTTTTGGTGGACGACAACCATTGTGAGGTGTTGGAGTAACATCAATAATTTCTGTAACTTCAATCCCTGAATTGTGAATAGATCTGATGGCAGATTCTCTACCGTTACCTGGTCCTTTCACATAAACTTTTACTTTACGTAACCCTGCTTCGTGAGCAACTTTAGAACAATCTTCAGCAGCTAATTGAGCAGCATAAGGAGTATTCTTTTTAGATCCTCTAAATCCCATTTTTCCAGCTGATGACCATGAAATAACGTCACCTTTCTTGTTTGTTAAAGAAATAATGATGTTGTTAAATGATGCTGTAACATGAGCTTCTCCGGTAGACTCTATGATTACTTTACGTTTTTTTGAACTTGTTTTTGCCATAATAATTTGGTATTTAGCAATAATGCCCTAGTAAATTGTGTCATTAACACGGCACACTAGTTAGTTAAAGCTTTTGTAACTTATTTTTTCTTGTTAGCTACTGTTTTTCTCTTACCTTTTCTTGTTCTAGAGTTGTTTTTTGTTCTTTGCCCTCTTAAAGGAAGACCAACTCTATGACGAATACCTCTCTGACATCCAATATCCATTAGACGTTTGATACTTAATTGTACCTCAGAACGTAATTCACCTTCTATAGTAAAAGTTCCAACTTGTTCTCTAATTGCAGCGATTTGGTCGTCTGTCCAGTCTTGAACTTTAACACTTTCGTCTACTTTTGCGTTTGCTAAAACTTCTTTAGCTCTACTGTTTCCTATACCAAAGATGTAAGTTAAAGCAATAACTCCTCTTTTATTCTTTGGAATGTCTATACCTGCTATTCTTGCCATTACCCTTGTCTTTGTTTAAATCTAGGATTTTGTTTATTAATTACATATAATCTACCTTTTCTGCGTACTATTTTGCAGTCGGCACTTCTTTTCTTTACTGATGCTCTAACTTTCATTAGTTCTAATTTTTAATATCTATAAGTAATTCTGGCCTTAGATAAATCATAAGGACTCATTTCTAATTTAACTTTATCTCCTGGTAATAATTTAATATAATGCATTCTCATTTTACCAGAAATATGAGCTGTTACAATATGACCATTTTCTAACTCTACGCGGAACATAGCATTTGATAAGGCCTCAGTGATAGTTCCATCTTGTTGTATTGCTGATTGTTTAGCCATAATTTACTTTAATGATTTTCTATTACTATTACCTGATTTCATTAAACCGTCATAATGACTATTTAATAAATACGAATTAATTTGTTGTATGGTATCTATAGCAACACCAACCATAATAATTAGTGAAGTACCTCCATAAAATAAAGCCCATCCTTGCTGAACTCCGAACTGAACAACAATTGCAGGAAGGATTGATAAACCTGCTAAGAATAAAGAACCCGGAAAAGTAATTCTAGATAACACAGAATCTAATCTTTCAGCTGTATCCTTTCCTGGTCTAATACCAGGAATAAATCCTCCACTTTTCTTTAAATCGTCAGCCATTTTATTCGTAGGAATAGTTATAGCTGTGTAAAAGAAACTAAAAATTACAATTAATAATGCAAATATTACATTATACCAAAGTCCAAAAGGATCTTGCAGTTCAGACAGTACAGGAAACTTTCTTGCTAAGGCTCCTGGTGCAAACATGATAGCTTGAGCGAAAATGATAGGCATCACTCCAGCTGCATTTAATTTTAATGGAATATAGTCTCTTGACCCTGCTGTATTTTGGATATTACCAGCTACTGTTCTTCTAGCGTATTGAACAGCAATTTTTCGAACGGCTGTTACTAAATAAACACTTAACAGAATAACTACAAACCAAACAATAATTTCAATTAAAACCATCATTACACCACCAGCACCTGCGTTTGTAGTCTTTGCCACATACTCTTGTAAAAAAGATGCGGGAAAATTAGCGATAATACCAACAGTTATTAAAAGAGAAATACCATTACCTACCCCTTTATCCGTGATACGCTCACCCAACCACATGGCAAATATTGTACCTGCAGTTAATAATATCATTGATGAAAACCAAAAAGTAGCACCTGTAACAAGGAAAGCCTCTGGCGGTAAACCAAAAGTATTCTGAATAGCTGCTATATAAGTTGGGCCTTGAACCATAGTTATTAAAATGGTTAACCATCTAGTAATTTGTGTAATTTTCTTTCTACCACTTTCACCGTCCTTTTGTAATTTTTGCAAATATGGAACTGCTATTCCCATTAATTGCACTACAATAGAAGCAGAGATATAAGGCATAATACCTAACGCCATAA
>Ga0228668_1000605_pt1 | contig 13858 bp, 10 predicted proteins | sample 82DmetaG_FD_182701 | JGI IMG/M metagenome (GOLD analysis project Ga0228668, IMG submission 182701) | Seawater microbial communities from Monterey Bay, California, United States - 82D | ecosystem: Environmental > Aquatic > Marine > Coastal | place: USA: California | collected 2016-10-10
GTATACGTCATTCCATATATCCTTACATCGGTGCGTCTCCCGATGGCATTAATATATTACCATCAAGTGAAAAATACGGAACTATGTTAGAAATAAAGAATATTGTAAATCGTGAAATTACTGGAATACCGAAAGAAGAGTACTGGATTCAAACCCAAATCCAAATGGAAACATGTGACTTAGACAACTGTGATTTTGTGGAAACGCGTATTAAAGAGTACGATAATAAAGAGGATTTTTATAACAATTCAACGAATTCGGAATATAGAGGAATAGTATTATATTTTATAAACAGTGATTTTAGTGAAAATGATAATCCCACATATCACTATATGCCTTTGGATATACCGTTAACTCCTGAATCAATTGATGAATGGATAACAAAAGAGAAAGAAACGGTTGATAATATGATACTATTCAATACACTATATTGGTATTTAGATGAGATATCATGTGTTTTGATACAGCGAAATAGAACCTGGTTTTCTAAGGCAATTCATAACATAAAAGAAGTATGGGATACTATTGAAAAAGAAAAAATCGAAGGATACGAACATCGTTCGCCAAAACGAAGAATTCCAAAGACAACCGTATCTATAAATGATGCTTCTGGAAGCCATACAATAACAAATATGCCATTGACAAATAAGGTTTGTTTAATTAAATTGGATTCCAAATATTAGTTGTAAACGATATAGATATTTGTATATAAATAATATATACAAATGTCGTCTACTCAGAATTTTGATGATGAAATGCACGTTACAAAGCGTTCAGGTGAGACCGAAATCGTGTCATTTGATAAAATTTTGAAACGTATTAAGACAATCGGGCAAGAAACTTATGATATTCCAGTTCCAGCTCTTCAACATAGTTTGAAAATCAACTATACATCCTTAGCAATGAAGGTAATCGACCAATTATATAATAATATTTCTACGACCAAAATCGATGAATTATCTGCCGAACAATGTGCGAGTATGGCGTCTATTCATCCCGATTATGGTACATTAGCCACAAGACTTATTATTGCTAACCATTCAAAAAAAACATCATCCATGTTTGTTGATACAATGAATAAATTATATATGAATAAAGATAAACATGGGAAACATTCACCATTAATTACTGACGATATGATGATTACAGCACGAACATATCAGGATGAATTTAATCAATTATGTAATTATACACGAGATTATTTAATTGATTATTTTGGATTTAAAACCCTTGAACGTGCTTACTTGATGAAAGTAAACGGAGTAATTGTAGAACGCCCACAACATATGTGGTTACGTGTTGCTATGGGTATTCACGGGGAGGATATGGAGAAAATTAAAGAAACATACGAATTAATGTCACAAAAGTATTTTACACATGCTACTCCTACCTTATTTAATGCGGGAACACCACATCCACAATTATCTTCTTGTTATCTAATTGCTATGGAAGATGATAGTATTGAAGGTATTTACAATACATTGAAAGATTGTGCTTTGATTTCAAAATGGGCTGGTGGTATTGGACTCCATATTCATAATGTGCGTGCTTCTGGTAGTGATATTCGTGGAACAAATGGTTCTTCTAATGGAATTGTCCCTATGTTACGTGTATTTAACCACACTGCAAAATATGTCGACCAATGCGTCCATCCCGAAACTATTATTTATACAACTGATGGACCTAAAGAAATTCAACATTGTGAATCAGGTGTTACTCAAATCTATAATGCTCTTGGAGAAACGGAAGTCATACAAGACGTATTGGAACACGTATATAATGATGAAATGTTAGAAATTAAAACTACCCATTCTATCTTTCCATTACGTATTACTCCAGAACATCCTGTATATGCTTTACGTAATCAGGTAAAAGGATTAAATTATAATGTTATCAGAAACCGATTAGAAAAAAAACATGCAACTTTTGAATGGGTAGAAGCAAAGGAGTTGGACGAAAATGACATGATTGTATATTCAATTCCCAAATACGAACAAGATGTTAGTAATATAACAGAAGATGATTGTAGAACGTATGGTATAATTTTGGGTGATGGATGTATCAATTGTTCGAATGATACCGCTGGCTATGTGTCAATGCATACTGAAAATAAATCAGATACACTGACATACTTAGAAGATTATTTCCAAAAACGAAGTATCCAAACATTTACTACTGTAGATGGAAACATTACACGTCTACGTTGGAATAGACAGCTTGAATTGCCTTTTAGATATAATGATTTTTATAACGAAACCAAACAAAAACGTATATTGCCAAAATGGTTGAATCTGCCAGTTGATAAATTAAAGTACATTCTTAAAGGAATGTTAGAAACTGACGGATGTTTGTCTAATAACGAAGTAGTATTTGATAGTACATCATTGAACTTGATTGAAAGTGCTCGTATAATTTGTCTCAAAATGGGAATATTAACAAGTGGGAGTATTCGCGATAGGGTAGGTGAAAAACACATGACAAGTCGAGGAGTGATTGAAAATAAGCTCATTTCATATACATTGCGTATTCCAAGAACGCAAGAATTATGCGATTTAATGGGATTAGAATATAACGACAACCAATTTTTTAAATACATGAAATATGAGAATTATCTACTAACACGTGTAAAAGATGTCAAAACCACCCAATACGATGGTATTGTATATGATTTACAAATGAAACACGAACATAATTATACTATTCATAATGGTCTCGTTCATAATGGAGGCGGAAAGCGTAATGGCAGCTTCGCAATGTATATGGAACCTTGGCATGCAGACATTGAATCATTTTTAGATCTACGTAAAAATCACGGAGATGAAGATTTAAAAGCACGCGATTTGTTTTATGCTATCTGGATGTCTGACCTTTTCATGGAACGCGTCAAGGCTGGAGAAGATTGGACGCTAATGTGTCCTGATGAATGTCCTGGATTATCTGATGTATATGGAGACGCATTCAAAACATTATATACCTATTATGAAAACTTAGGTAAAGGTAGGAAAACAATGAAGGCTCGTGATTTATGGTTTCAGATTTTAGACGCTCAAATGGAAACAGGAACTCCATATTTGTTATATAAAGATGCTGTAAATCGTAAATGTAATCAAAAAAATCTGGGTACGATTAAATCTTCTAATTTATGTTGTGAAATTACTGAATATTCTGATGAAAATGAAACCGCCGTATGTAATCTTGCGAGTATCGCGTTACCCGCTTTTATTATTACGGATAAAGATGGAAATGTCAAATTTGATTATCTAAAACTCCATTCAGTCGCGCGTACAGTTACCTATAACTTGAATAAAGTGATTGACGTTAATTTTTATCCTACCAAGAAAACAGAACGCAGTAACTTTCGTCATAGACCTGTTGGTATTGGCGTCCAAGGACTTGCTGATGTATTTATATTATTGAATTTACCATTTGCGTCTGATAAAGCAAAGGAAATCAATCTTCGTATTTTTCAAACCATTTATCACGCTGCTTTGACTGAATCATGTGAGATTGCTAAACGGGATGGACGATATAGTACATTTGACGGGTCTCCTGCGAGTGAAGGAATTTTACAATTTGATATGTGGGAGGTAGACCCTAATGAAAAGGTAAAGATGTATGATTGGGACGCACTCAAAGAACAAATTAAAACATATGGTCTACGAAATTCATTGTTGGTGGCTCCTATGCCAACTGCGTCTACATCACAGATTTTAGGGTATAATGAATGTATTGAACCAATTACGAGCAACATTTATAGTCGTAGAACTATTGCGGGTGATTTCATGGTCGTGAATAGATATTTAATGAAAGATTTAATGAATTTAGACATGTGGAATGACAAAATTAAGAATAACATTGTTGCGAATAATGGAAGCATTCAACAGATAGATATTATTCCGGATGATATTAAGGAGAAATACAAAACTGTTTGGGAAATTCCTATGCGTAATTTGATTGATATGGCAGCTGATAGAGGGGCATTTGTATGTCAGAGTCAGAGTTTGAATTTATGGTTGGAAGACCCTACTTATAATAATTTAACATCAATGCATTTTTATGGTTGGAATAAGGGATTGAAAACTGGTATTTATTATTTACGTAGAAGAGCACGCCATCAAGCTCAACAATTCACCATTGAACCTGAAAAGAATAAAGGGACTACTTTAGGTGAAAACACAGAAGATGAAATTTGTGAAATGTGCTCGGCTTAATTATTATGTTGGGTTATTATATAATTACAAATGTCAATCAAAAGTCACCGTGGCTCAGGCCCAATGAAATATGACGATACAGAGTTCCCAATAAAATCTAACAGTAGTCGTAAACGTAAATTACCATCAAGATTCTCTGATTCTGTAATGCCGGAGAAATACAAGCGTTTATATGACAATATAAACAGATCGTCAATTCCAGACGAAGTTAAAAACGATGTGATTGAAATGGTGGAGAAAGAGAAGTGTAAAGTAGGTGTTGTGAATGATTATGTTGAAAAACGTTCTGACGAAAAAGAGTTTAATATGGACGATTTGAATGATGCAATTGAAAAATTAGGTCTTGATGGTGGTGGTGTACTCAAAGCTCTTGTTGAACAAGAAGAAGCTGATATATCAACCGCAGTGGCTGAAGTTATACGAGGATTGAAAGAACCCCCCCGTGTGGAAAGCCAAATTGCCTTACCACAGGTTCCCAAATCTCAAATATTAATGGGATATGTTAATGCTATCTATGCTAAAGTGAATACTACATTAGATGAGTGTATGCGTTTATTATGGACTAAAGACTTACAAGCAGCATTAGCATCTTATGTTGGTGGAAAATTAGCGTTGATGACTATATCAAACCCTGGTACTATAGCTTCTTTCATAAATACTTTGACGACAACTATAGCACCATATGTGTCAGCTGGAACCGGGATATTATCAACTGTCGCCTTAGGAACTATTATAAAGAAAGTATTCGGTCACTTAGCTACAACATCAGCTAAGGTAGCTATAAATTCAACAGACGCCATTTCAACCTTACATGAAAGGGTTAATCGTATGAAAGATGAAGAGGTAGTAACCGCACTTATGAGTAACACTTCTGAATTATCCAATGCAACAGCCAATTTATTTCAAAGTTTAAAGGCTAATAGACCGACTGATTACGATGCTCTGGCAAGAATATTACCCGAAATTGATTTTAATTTAGATATAGAAGACCCTATAAAAACTGCTGAGATGGTTCGACGTATATATAGAGTAAGAAGAAGAACGCAGCCTGATGCTGCTACTGGTCCTCCTGCTGCTGGTGATAGTACTGCTGCTGCTGGTCCTCCTGCTGCTGGTAGTGGTATCGAAGGCGACGATGCTGCTGGTGATAGTACTGCTGCTACGATATTTAAAGCTCCTGCTGCTGGTCCTCCTGCTGTTGCTACTACTACTGTTGCTGGTACGATGGAAGAAGGTGATGATGAAGAAAGTAATACTGATGCTACTGCTATGGATACCGAAGGCGACGATGCTGCTCCTACTGCTGCTGAAAAAAGAAGTAGATTCGATGATGAAGGTGAAAACCAACCCACCTCAAAAAAAACAAAAAAAGGGGCTGGCAAGTCAAAGAAGAGACAAACCAAAAACAAGAAAAACAAAGCCAGAAAAACAAAAAAGAACAAACGTTCCTCAAAAAAGAAAGTCCATAAGAAAAAGTAATTAGTTAATATTTTACATAAAAGTGAGTATTATTTGTTTATTTAGATTTCATAAGAAGACCACAATCGGTGTTATGTCTCATTTTCATATAACACCGTAAGCATACCAAGACATCCACCATCGCGTTATGGAGACCATCAACCGTTTCTCCATCAAACAACTTGGCATATAATTCATTCAATCTCGGCCACTTTAAACTGGGTGGTTTTCCGGGATACTTAGATGGAACGATAATATTTGTGATGACTGTGCCTTTACGCATAGAGCAATAATGTTCTACACCATTTAATTCTTCATATGTGGAATTAAATATTGTCATACATTCAGGCGCATTTTTTATTATTTCTGGTCTATTCCTCTCCAATTCTACCAGAATCATTTTTTTGTCAAAGTCAATATTATGAGCGACAATCACGTCAGAACTAATATAGGCTTTGTAAAAGTTGGTAAGAGCTTCTCCGATGGAAACTCCCTTATTACATGAACGTCGCGTAATACCTGTCAATTCCGTAATCTTATCGCTGATTTCCACTTCTTTTTTTACATTGATATACGTGTCATATTTGTCTAATAATTGATTTGAAGAAATATCATACAAAGCATAACTTAGTTGTAATATATGCGGATAAGCTTCAATTGGAATATGATTTGGGTCCGATTTGTCTTTTTTGGGTAGAAGACCACTTGTTTCTACGTCAAATACCAAGATGGTCTTCTTACGGATAGGGGCGGATACTGTGAAATTCATTGTTGTAATGTTTGATACCATAACAACTATACATATTTAGTAATCAATTTTCTATACTTTTGTAGAGTACATTTATGACAATCCGTGACAATATTTATATTTGCATATTATATTATAGATGTCATCACGTAAATCTAAAGGAACAAAAGGGAATAAAAATACAAGAAAGAATAAACCAATCCCTAACACAAAAAATATTGATGATTATTTACATGATAGTTTATTTCCCATTAGTCCTAATGAATATATAACAATAACGTTAGAAACATGTAATGAATTAAACGAAAATCCAAAATATAATTACAAAGTATCCAGTATCAAAAAACATACCTTTACTCAAGATGTACCTGATTATAATAAGTATTTACCATTAACTATGGAAGCATTACAAGAAGGTATTAATAAGTTGAATTTAAAAGACTCTAATTCTTTTATACGATTGATGCTTATTTCTGGAGATGAAGGACTTAAAATATGGAAATTAGATAATCAAAAGTACGAAACAAATACAAATAATAAAGAAAAGTGTGGATATGGAACACCAATATATGAAGAATTAATACCTATTGCTTATGATGCTGATTCATCTATCGAACCAGTTGTTCTTCAACCAATCCAAAATGAAGGGTTAGTTGAAGAACAACCAGAACAATTTGATTTACCTGATATACTTGAGCCTGACTTTGAATCTGAACCTGAACCTGAAGTTGAACCAGAGCCAGAACCAGTAGTTGAACCAGAGCCAGAACCTGAACCTGAAGTTGAATCAGTAGTTGAACCAGAACCAGAGCCAGAAGATATAGAACAACAAATGTTATCATTCACATTGGATAGATTAACCAAAATAAATAAAAATGAAAACTTAAATGATGAATTAAAATTGGTATTTGATGAGTTTAATAGTGAATTTGAAGGTGAAGATATACCAGATAATTTACAGAAAATGTTTGAAGATAGTTTAAGTAATGATGAAAGTATACAAAAGAACAATATAGATTTATTATTAAATGGAGTTCAATTATTGATTATTTACAAAGAAATTAATAAAAAAATAGAACTATTAAAAGAAATAGATGATGATAAAAGATTAGAATTTAATGATATTTATGGTTTATTAGATACTGTATCAATATCAATAAACAATGAATCAATGATAAATAACACCATGGATATAATTGTCAATTATAATACATTAAAACCCGACCAAACCAAATATATATTAGAAATACAAGAGCGTGTAAAGAATGAAATTGACATTATTATTGGTAAATTAACAACTCCGGATAGGTTGGATGATGATACCGATGAAGATGATAAACCTGACATTACATCTACACCTGAAGTTGCTGATGAAGTTGCTGATGAAGTTGCTGATGAAGTTGCGGATGAAGTTGCGGATGAAGTTGCGGATGAAGTTGCGGATGAAGTTGATGATGAAGATGAAGACTCAGCTGATGATGAACCATGGCATACTACTGCACCCAGCCAAGGACTTTTAAATATGATTGATGAAATTAGCGAGAAAGTTAAACAGACAGAATATACAGATGATAAAACAGAAATCGTAGATAACATGATATTGTTAAAAGCACTGGTAGATGAATTAGATAAGATATCCAAATTCTTGACCCCCATATCTCCTATTCCAACAATATTGGGAAAAGTTAAATGCAATACCGCACTAAATTATATTAAAAATAATCAAGGTGAAAGTATTTACAACGACGATTTATATGATGATTATGCAATGGTAAACGATAAATATGAGACATATATTACATATAAAACTGGCTGGTTAAGTGATGATTTTGAAGAACATAAGCAAAATTTTATTAAGGAATTAGTACGGTTTAAAGAGAAGTTAGTGAAAGACGTATTTTCAACATTTGAATATGGAGATAGTGAATACTGTAAAGATATATCTCCCAATAATAATGATGACCTCATTAAATCAGTAGAAGACGCAAATAAACAAGCGGAAACTGTATTAGCTCAAGATGATAGCGTGATAAATAGAGTTAATCCAGATAAAAATACGTTATTACGGAGTAATTCAGAACCTACTATTCCAATTCAAACAAAACCGACCACATATACCGAAAAACAATACAAAAACATTGTAAAGAATATAATTGATAATATAGAGAAATCCAATGATTATTCAGGTAAAGGAAAGGACATATTCATTCAAAATATAGGAGTTGATATAAATAAATTATTAAAAAACCCGAAAGTGAAAGACAGAAAACAACTCCATGATATATTAATTCATCTTTCAAATTACTTACAAAAATATGATTCTACACCAGAGCAAATTACACATTATTTAGAACGTGTTAAAACACATTTAAAAACGACATATGGCGGAAATGCAATAAATCGTAAAAAAACAAAAAAAAAACGAACAACACGGTCAACAAAACAAAAGTCAAATACAAAAACAGTAAAAAACATGGAACGTAAACGAAAAACAAGAAAAAATACCAAGTAATAGTAATATAAGAATCATTTAGGTAGTTGATATGTAATTTAATCTGTATAAATTATATATTATAATGAGCGCACCAAAAACAAAACCAGATTTTTATATTGGTATATCAACACAAAATCCTCCTACGATTATTAGTATCGGCCGAACAATAGATGGTATGGAAGAAATAGAAGTTAGATTAGACCAACCAGATGAAAATAAATTAAATATATTTAAAGGAAAAATAGATAATATAGTCGTACAAGCCATACAAGAAGTCGCACCAGAACCAGAACAAGTCGTAGAAGAAGTCGCACCAGAACCAGTACAAGCCATACAAGAAGTCGCACCAGAACCAGTACAAGCCATACAAGAAGTCGCACCAGAACAAGTACAAGACATACAAGAAGTCGCAACAGAACAAGTTGATATTCTACCTATACCACCAGCGAATGATTCACCAGAACAATTACCACCTACGCCACCTACTATAGAAACATGTAGTGCAACCGAACGTGATATAATTCCAAGTGAAGATTGTAATCCAAATACACAGAAGCCTAAGCCACGGTCATGGTTAAGATTTCATCCTGATAAAAATCCGGATTGTAGAGATATTGCTACCGAAAAATTTAAGGAATTAACAAATACCTGTGAAAAATATACTCCAGTAGAAGAACCTCCAGAAGAAAAAGTATCAGTCGCACAAGAAGTATCAGCAGCAAACGCAATACAAAATGGTTCTGGTAAAAAAACAAAACGAAGAAGAAACAAACGTAGACTAACAAAACGTCGTAAAACAAAGCGTTCAAAAAGTAATAGAATAAAGTAGTTTCACGTAAAGTATTGTATTTGCATAATTTATAAGTAAATATAATACATAATGGAATTGGAATCCGATTTAGCAAAAGAATTATTTAATAAGGTAATTGTTCCACTTCAAACTAAAAATAAACAAAAAGAAATAACAGTACAAAATGAATATGAACGAACCCAAGAACAATTACAAGATACACGTAACAAACAACAAGAATTAGATAAATTGCGGGTTCAGGGAGCTAAGGCTATTGCTGATGAAAAGGCAAATCGTTTGGCACAAGAAGCAGAAGCAGCTCGTGTAGCAAGAGAAGAAGCTGACCGTATGGCAAAAGAAGAAGCAGCACGTTTGGCACAAGAAGCAGAAACAGAGCGTGTGGCAAGAGAAAAAGCTGAGGCTGACAAGAAGGCACAAGAAGAAGCAAATCGTTTGGCACAAGAAGCAGAAACAGAGCGTGTGGCAAGAGAAAAAGCTGAGGCTGACAAGAAGGCACAAGAAGAAGCTGCTCGTCGGGCACAAATAGAAGTCGAAAAACAAGCAATAGAACAAGGAGATAGACTTATTACACCAATAAAGGCTGCGGAGGAAGGAAAATATCGTATGAAACAAAGAGAATTTAAGCGTATAGCACCAATAGAAGCGGCCACAAAAGGAGCTGAGCGTATGGCAAAAGAAGTGAATATTCCACCACCACCACCTTCACCTGAAACAATAACTACAGACTTAGGTGAATCAATTCAAAATAAATTTGATGTAAATCCATTGCTCCAAACATTAACAAATACTTTAAATAAAGATTTGTCTCTCGATACAGAAATATCACCACCACCACCACCACCAGTACCCATGTTTAATGTGAATCAATTAATACACATATTAAATAAATCCTTAGCTATGCCAGCACCAGTAGCACCATCAACAGCAGTAGTACCAGCACCAGTAATACCAGTAGTACCAGCACCAGCACCATCAACAGTACCAACACCAACAGCAGTAGTACCATCAACAGCACCATCAACATCAGTAGTAGCACCAACAGCAGTAGTACCAGCACCAGCACCACCATCAACAGCAGTAGTACCAGCACCAATAATATTACCAGCACAAGAACCAGTAACATTACCAGTAGCACCATCAACACCGCCAGTAATATTACCAGTAGCACCATCAACACCGCCAGTAATATTACCAGTAGCACCATCAACACCGCCAGTAATATTACCAGCACAAGTACCAGCACAAGTACCAGAACCAGTACCAGAACCAGAAGTAGTACCAGAACCAGCACAAGTAGTAGTACCAGCAATACAACAACAACCATCAACGATTACACCTGCATCACCACCAGAACCAGTAGCTTCCATAATATCATCAATAGATTGGAAGGGTAACTTAGACTGGTTAAAACAATCAGTAGGTCTATTAATCGGTTCATTGAGTAATATGTTTACATTTAAAGCAGCCGAAGACAATGACCCGTACAAATTATCCACATCAAAAGTAAACGAAGGATATATTTACATAGGTAAAATGTATATGAAAAATGATGATGAAACTTTGCCATCAAAACAAGTAAAATACGTAAATTATCATCCAGAAAAGAAAGAATTTTACATAGATGAAAAACCCGAAGTCGTAAATTAAATATATAGCCGACAAAAAAGTTAAATATAAATTGATATTTCATGTAATCATAAAAATGTCAATTCAATATGTCATTGCGAATATAGAAATCCCAATAAAAATAGAGAATAATATTTCTGAGCCGTTACCTGAGTACATGAAAATAAACATAACTGAATGTAAAGAATTGCCTGAAAAAACATCAAATAATGCGATGCAGTTGGACTTTACAAACCAAATATTAAAAGTAGTTTCATCAAATAAATCGGAAGAACCAGCGGAATCAGATATAGTACAAAATACTATATCAAAAGAAGAATTGGAAAAAAAGAAACAACGAAAACACGCTCGCAATATCACGTTCCGTAATAACATATTATCTCATAGACGAACTCAAAAAAACTATTCTAATTCATAATATTAGGGCGTTGTCCTTTTTCAACAATCAATGGTTCCGGAATCATGGTGGGAAGACGGTCACTAACATTAAGAGAATGTAAATCATGAATAACAGGTTTTACAAAAGGTTTGGGTTTAACCATATTGCTTGTTCCTATGCCAAACAATTGTGATTCAATATCATATGGATTACTGGATAAATTCGATGGCGCGATTCGTCCTTGTAATAATCCATTACCGGGAAAATGAGTGGTTGTAGGATTTCCAAAATTACTTTTATTACATGTTAAATAGTTGCATAATCCAGAGTTAGCGTGTTGTTCTAAACGATAATCTCCTTCATTATTTTTATTACGTGTAGAAGCCATTATAGGTGTATATAATAATGTATATTTTATATACACCAAAAAATTAATTATAAATTTTTGCATATAACTGTTTATAAGCATCTGTTTGTACTAATTCTTCAGTAGAAATACCAGACACTATTTTTATTATTACGAGATGGAATAAGTCTAAATAATCATAACCAAGCATAATAGTAAGTCCTATATTCGGGTCGGTAGAAAACATAAATGATGCGGTTTTTTCATACAATTTCATAAATTCGGGTATTGATTTTGTAATTTCAAAAATATACTCCAATATAACATTAGCAGCATCTAAATCATATCGTACTTCATCTTTAGTTACTTCATCTAAGTCCATTTCAGATATATCGGGATAATTAATAGGATTCATTTTAAATAACTTGCGTAAACAATGACGGTATTCAGTATCATTTGAATATTCAAGTATTAATTGGACCGGATAAGAATATTCCATTTTCATTACTAAATATAATGTATAATGTTTATGTAGTTTCAAATAAATATTATACGGATGCGAAAAACTCCCAGTCCAGGTCTTCACATACCTTTTTCCATATCATGTCTTGTTCTAATTGTTTTTCCCTATCTTTCATCATGGGTATATAGGGTAAATACTGTGTTTGGTCCAACAATACACATAACTGATGAAGTGTATAGGTGTAGTTAAAAAAGTTGGTTCGGTTCGCAGGACAATGTACCGCCCATGGTTTTTGAATCTCAATAAATAATACACATAAGGTCTCATGTAACTCTTCGTTCATTACTGGTGGTTTAATACCAAATAATGAATTAATATATTGTATATGTTCGAAATACTTGTTTAACCCGAGTTTGCGTAATAGTTCACGCATCTTATCATAATTCAATTCGGACAGGTCAGTAATGCGTTCTTTTTTAATACGTGCTTTAATTGAATCTATTACCTCCTCGGGTATTAATGTGGTCTCTTTAGCTTGGAATTGTGAAAGGATTTCTTTAAAATGATTAAGACGAATATACGCTGTGTAAGAAACTTCATTGGGTGGGTCTTTGTTATTCGGTTTAGAACTATCTATAATATAGGTAATGAATTTGCCACATTTGTCATTATTACATATGAGTATTCCTTCTTCGTCTTGAGGTATCATTTCACCAGAATTACAAAACTCGCATGTATCAGATTCTATATAATAATCTTGCGAATTCGTAAACTCATTTGTCACATTTCTCCAATATTGCTGCGTATTCATTTTGGATTGTGTATATTTGTTAATAGTTCCATCATTACTATTCTCAGTAGGCTTTATTTTGAAAAAAGAATTTAGAGCGTCCGTGCTACCCGATTCATCCATACTGGTTGAAATTTGCTGTTTTTGTTCGAAATAATCAAAAATGAATCGGGAATTATCAAGCAAATATTTTTTCTTCTCTTGTTTGAGAGTTTTAATCTTCTGTTGAATTTCTTTAATTTTGTCTTTCATATTCATAAATTCATCTACTTGACCGGTTCGTAAAGTTTTGATGGTGTCTTTTAGCTCGTCTTTTTCTCTCTGTAACTGGGGTATAGTTTCATTCTCTATCTTATCATAATATGCTGTTAACTCTGAGTGTTTTTCATCTATTGTATGTATGGTTTTCAATTGTTTGAGTTGCTTTTTTTTAGACTCGCCTTTCATTAACTGAGATGGAATACTTTATAATGGTGTTTTTATGTTAGTTTTTATAGTAGGAATATATATATATAATATTATGCCTACCATT
>Ga0228668_1000612_pt1 | contig 13781 bp, 21 predicted proteins | sample 82DmetaG_FD_182701 | JGI IMG/M metagenome (GOLD analysis project Ga0228668, IMG submission 182701) | Seawater microbial communities from Monterey Bay, California, United States - 82D | ecosystem: Environmental > Aquatic > Marine > Coastal | place: USA: California | collected 2016-10-10
GTCTTCCTACTATGGCAACAATACTACTCATGAAAGTAAAATTTTGTGCAAAGATACTATTTTACAGTAGACTAGCTAAGAGATATGAGTTTGTTTGCAATCATTTTTGGTTGTAGCCAAAACGTTTCAGCTCTTTATCGTTTGAGCGCCAATTCTTATTAACTTTCACATACAATTCTATAAATATTTTTTTTCCGAAGAAAAACTCTAAATCTTTTCTAGCTTCTGCACCCACTCTTTTTATAGCTGTACCTTTATGGCCAATAATAATTCCTTTTTGAGTTTCTCTTTCTACCATTATCAAAGATCGAATACGAATGATCTTCTCTTCTTCAATAAAACTTTCTGTTTCAACTTCTACAGAGTAAGGGATCTCTTTTTTGTAGTGTGTTAGAATCTTTTCTCGTATTTTTTCATTTACAAAAAAACGTTCAGGCTTGTCAGTTAACTGATCTTTGGGATAAAATGCTGGCCCCTCAGGGAGCAATTCAATTATTTTATCAAAAACAGTTTCTACATTAAATTTTTCTAGTGCAGAAATTACATAAGGAAAGGAATTAGGAACCTTATTTCTCCAATAGGCTATTTTTTCCTCTACCTCTTCTTGTGTAGATTTATCAATCTTATTAATTAATAGAATAACTGGAATTTTTGTATTGATGATTCGTTTGAAAAAGGCCTCATTTTTTAATTCTTTTTCTCCAATTTCTACCATGTAAATTAGAATATCTGCATCATCAAAAGCAGACTTTACAAAATCCATCATGGATTCTTGTAGCTGATAAGCAGGCTTTAAAATCCCGGGAGTATCGGAGAAAATGATTTGATGATCTTCATCATTAACAATTCCTAGAATACGATGTCTAGTGGTTTGCGCTTTTGATGTAATGATTGATAGTTTTTCTCCTACCAAAGCATTCATTAAAGTTGATTTTCCAACGTTTGGATTTCCAATAATATTTACAAAACCTGCTTTGTGTGTCATTAGGCAAAGATATATTGTTTTTTATGGATTTGTTTATTATTCCTATAAACTTGTAAGCCAACAAACTACCAATAATCTAATAAAATAGTGAGGTTTTTTTGGTGGTTGGTCTTTTTTTGCAGTATCTTTGGAGTCTAAATCGCGGGATAGAGCAGTAGGTAGCTCGTCGGGCTCATAACCCGAAGGTCGTTGGTTCGAGTCCAACTCCCGCTACTAAGGAGTAATCAGAAATGGTTACTCTTTTTTTTTGCAGTAAACTTAAGCATACTATGGCCAATTAAACGCAAATACACTTTATACTATGTAATAGTAAGGATGGATAAATTCAACATAAACCGAATGATTTTTTTTATTAAAATCGTTTTCCAAATGAAATACCTCCTCTTAAAGCAAGATTACTTGGGTCTTTATCATCAAAATTGAATAAGTTTCTGCCAAGTCCACCAAATATTTCAGCAACAAAACCTTTTTTAGTTACCCATTTATTACCTATGGAAATTCCAATAGAAAAATTTGTTAATTTTTTTGTTTGAACATAGTCATCAGAATAAGGTACACCGGTATAAAAGTAGCCTCTATATCTATGAAGCATTCCAAAACCTTCCACAAAAAAACCTCTTGCATATTTGTTAGAGAAATATACTCTATAATTAGGGGTAATAGAGAAATTTCTGTAATCTCGGTTTGGCACACTATCTCCGTCACTATCAAATATTTTTTTATTATCATTGAATTGGACATCAACACCAAAAGAAGATTTGTTATTAATTAAATATTCATAGGATATATCTGCCCAGCCAGAGACTAAAAGGACTAGTGGAGTTAACGTGATTTCATTTTTTTTATCAGTATCTTGAGGAAAAGAATCTTGTTGGGCATTCAAAATAGTTGTTAAAAAACATAATAATAGTATCATTGTTTTTTTCATAGCAAGTAAATTTTATCAAAACTAGAGCTTTAAAAATAAGCCAACTTAAAACCCAATAATTGAATAGCAGAGTTTAGTTTTCTTTGGACATTAATCTCTTTGCCATTTCATAATATTCAAGATGTTCTTTGTTATAATCAAGTGCAATTGAGCTAGCTGTTAATTTAAACTTGTTAGTTTCTCTATTTTTTCTAACATTATAAAGTAGTTTTTTAACACTATACACATCTTCAATCTTTTTTATACTTGTTTCAAAATTAAGATGAATAGTAGTTGTTATTTCTGATTTATTTTCAACAACTTCTTCAGTTTGAGCATTAGCTGATAGTGTAAATACAGCAAATAAGGTTGCGATTAATAATTTTTTCATAGATAATTATTTTATGCTAAATTAAAAAAAACTAGATGAATACCTAAAGTTTTAATCACTGCAAATATTTTGTAATTCGTTGAGATTTGGTGTTTTTATAGTGGTATTGGGTAAATTCTAGATATATCCGATACCCTAAATAGTCAAATATCTTTTCACTTATAATCCATTATTCGAGCTAGAAAATTTAGAAATTCATCCTGTTAAGTTCAATTTTGTAACTTAGTAGTAATATTAAATTAACTGCTATGTTATTAAAAGTTTCAAGTATGGGTTGGGTTGCATTAGTAAGCTTAGCTCTGTTTTTTATTTGGTTATTTTACAAAGGATATAAAGCATATCAAAAAAATGGTTGGGATGACGATTTCTTTAAAAATGATGGTGCTGGTTTTGGAGGTCTAGGCTAGTTAGTCAAATATCTTTTTACTTAGTGAGCTTACGTGCTTCTTTTAGTTTCTTTCTGCATTTTAATTCTTTACGTTTATAGTAAATAGTACGGCTTAGATAATAGACAGAGTCTCGGGCACTAGGAATCCCAAGAAAAGATTTACGGTTTAGAGGCTTTAAATCTTTATGATTTTTCAGCTTAAAATTAAATTCCTCCCTCAAAACTTCCAACTCTTCACAGTCAGCATTCATAATCTGCTCTTTTAAACTATTTGGGATATTGTAACGCTTTGTATTATTAAGCAGGTCTTCAGTAAGCGGTACACGACAAGAAAATAATAAAATAGTTAGCGATAGTAAGAGTAGTTTTTTCATAGCAAATAGTTTTTATCAAATATATGAAATAGTGAAATATCTTTTCGTTATAAATCGACTAATCAATTTTGAAAATATAAAAACATAGCCCGATAACAATTAGATAAACCCCCTAAGCTCAAACCTCACATAAGAGCCTAAGAGGTAAATCCCCCTAAACTAAATTATTTAGTTACTGTTGTAGTAGTTGGAGTATATACCCCAAAAGTTACTAATCCTACTAAACCGTTTAAAATTGTATGCCTAGTTCGAACATTGTAATCTTCTGCACCCCCTAACTCATTTACCATTTCTTTTGAATCAGAAGCTTTAATACGAATTAAACCACCAATAGAATAATGATTCCATTTTGTTTTTTTGTTTAATCCTTTTACTTTTTCAATATCTGCTTTTGCTCCTTCTCCAACAACACTTGTGTAGGAATAGCAAGAAGATAATAATACGGATGCAGTAAATAAAACTGTCATCATAATAGGGGGTCTCTTAATCATAGTTTTTTAATTAGTAATAATTCTTTGACAATAAAGAACTACTATTAACTAAAACCAGTCAATACCTAGAAATAATGAAATTTTACTTCCTATTTATGGGGAGTGTTAACTCCTTATTTATGGGGAGAGTGTAACTTCTAATATAGTTGGTAGGTGTTTTTTTAACGTTTGATGAATATGGCAGTTGAGTAGTCCTCCAATTCAATGAAATCTAGATATATCCAATGTCTAAATAGTTAAAACTCTTTTCACTTAGAAAGTTTTAAATTTTTATTAGGAGTTTCTTTCTACATTTTGATTCTATTTGTTTCATAAAAACCGCAGACCTTAATACATTCAAAGAGTCTATGATACCGTAATGCCTCTTACGACCAATATTTCTAATTTCTTTCTTTTTTAATTTGTTTTTTTTCTTTATGATTAGTTTAAATTTTTGTCTCATAACTTCCAACTCTTCACAGTCAGCATTCCTAATCTGCTCTTTTATACTATTTGGGATGTTGTAACGCTTTGTATTAAGCCAGCCTTCAGAAGGATACCCACAAGAAAATAATAAAATAGTTAGCGATAGTAAGAGTAGTTTTTTCATAGCAAATAGTTTATCTCAAATATATAAAATAGTCAAATATCTTTTCACTTAAAATCGATAAACTGAGCTAGAAAATTTAAATGTTGTAAATTGTGAATATGAATTTAAAAACAGAAAATTTATTATTTTGTATTAGTTGTATTGCACTTGTCTTATTAATGGTATTTACTGATAATTTTGATTCTATTATATTTCCAACTCTTTTTGGGGAGCTCTTTTGGTTAAGCAGAATAATGAGAATTAATAGAGAAAGCAAACAAGAAAAACCCTAAATAGTCAAATATCTTTTTACTTAAAATCGACTAATCAATTTTGAAAATATAAAAATACATCCGATTGGTTAACTAATATACTATACTAAAATGTACAAACTCGAATGACACCTCTTAAAGAAGCGTCAAGGCAAATTGTACAAATATGCATACACTTAATACACTCTTTTAAATTACTAGTTTATCCAATAAAAAACCCCTACATTTCTGCAAGGGTTGTATTTTGAATTATTCTCTAGTTAGTACATTATCTATGACTTGTCCTCCAATACCTTTTTGAATAATATTATTGTTGTCTATTTTTTCAAAAATATAAGAAGTTGTACTTGATTGTATAGTTATATCTATAGCATATCTGTTAGCACTTATTTCTTCTTGAACATCCGCAAATAAACCGTTTTCATTACCCTCATAAATAGCAAGTATTTCTTTATTACAACTAGCAGAGTTGGTAATTACTGTACATAAATCATCAACCTTAAATTCATAACCACTTCTCACTCCAAGCGAAAGTAGCTCATCATCTACCCAAACACCTTGTATCCAACTTGGTGGATTAATAGAAACATTGTTGGAAGAATTAGAATTTGATTCTCCACAAGAAAATAATAAAATAGTTAACGATAGTAATAGTAGTTTTTTCATAGTAAATAGTTTTATTTAATTCTTTATAATTCTTTGTGTAGTTAGTTTAACACCATCTGAAAGTTGCAGGATGTAAACTCCATTGTCTAAATGACTAATATCAATACTATTTGTGATTGATTTATTTAGTATTTCTTTCCCTAAAACATTATAAATAATTACTTTTAATTGAGTGTAATTACCATCTATGTATACTATATCTGATGTAGGGTTTGGATAAATTGAAATGTCTAATTGATTTTGGTCATCTACACTAGCAGTTGGACAAGTACCCCAGACTGGTTTATTACTTTCAGATAATGGAGAGTTATCACTAAATTGAGTAGGTTCTGAAGCAATATTTGTAACACACCAATTGGATATATTTTGATTGAAAGATGATGCTTGATAAAACATAACTTCCATATTAGTCACATTACTCACATTCCAAGAACCAATGTCTTGGTTGAAAGCATTAGTAATGCTAAACATCCCAAACATATTAGTCACATTACTCACATCCCAGTCACTAATGTCTCCGTTAAAATTTACTATTTGTGTAAATGCATAACTCATATCCGTTACATTACTTACATCCCAATCTGGCATTGCACCATATTCACTATCTGAACATAGTCCATCTACTGGATTAGTAGATAAACAAGTGCTTATAGCAGTTTGAAAATTAACGTCTGTTATTGGTGTTAGAGCAGTTGAACAATTATTTACAATTAAAGAAAAATCATTGGTAGTAAAGCAACCCGTTTCTGTATTAGTTATTCTTACAAAAATAGTTTGAACGGTATGTGTGCTATTTGCATAAGGACTAGACAAAGTATTTGTATTAGCTTCTGCATCAGCTTGACTGTCGTGATAAGATACATTAAACTGAGTAGGGTCTTGCGCACCAAGGACTTCAGCAGTTTGGGACTCTAAATCAAAATTTTGAACGAATCCATTGGTATCATCTCCATCAGTAACGTCATCACATACCTCTATATCACTCACGATGTTAGCAATGGGCAATTCATTTACAATGATATTAAAAGAAGTAATAGTGTAATTATTTGTAGTTAAATCAGTAACTCGAACAAAAATAGTTTGAGCGGTTTGTGTGCTACTTGTATAAGGACTTATCAAAGTGTTTGTATTAGCTTCTGCATCAGCAAGACTGTCGTGATAAGATACATTAAACTGAGTAGGGTCTTGCGCACCAAGGACTTCAGCAGTTTGGGACTCTAAATCAAAATCACTAAAACCATCATTATCAACATCACATAATATTAAATCTACTGGTGTATTTGCTACTTGAGAATATGATACTGTAGATAGTATCATTATAAATAATATTGGTAGTTTTTTCATAATAATATGCTTTTATCAAATATAATTAATTTCTAATTATTATTAATGTTTAGCTAAAGTATAGGCATATCCTCCTCCTTAAGTTCGGCTATTTCTAAACCACGTAAATAGGTTAAACTTACATTAATAGATGAATGCCCCATAGCTTTCTGTAGCTTGGTTATAGAGCCCGTTCTTTTAAAGATTTCTATTGCTCCTGAGTGCCTGAAAGAGTATAATGTTTGTCCTTGTTCAAGAGTGTTTGATTGTCTCTTAAAACGACTCCAAAGGGTCTTAAAATAGTCTTGGTTTAATGTTTGAGGCTTACCTGAAAATATATTATGATGAGGCTCTCCTTTTACAAGAATATCTCTAACATAAGTTGGTACAGGTACAATTCTATTCCTGCCAGATTTATTTCTACTACCAGACAAATGTATGTATTTAAGGTCATCAGAAAAGTCAGACCAAGTAAGCTCTCTTATCTCACGATGAGGTCTTAAAAGACATCCGTAGGTCATTAGACAGCATAGATACAATTGTTTATTATATGCTTTAATAGCAAAACATATAATGGTGATGTATCCTTGACAATGAAAACATTTGATTGGAATCCCATACCCTTTAAAAAGACTGTTTTGGATACTGCAAAATCAATTGAATCCTATCTTAACAAGGTTGATTAATAGTAAAGTTTAAATCATGATCAACAATCATCTTCCAAAATAAGATTAATCACTTTTAATGTGTTTAAAAAATCTCTTGGAGTTAAACTTATGTTCGATATTTCAATAGAGTTATCTACTACAAGAGTCATTAGAAATAGTGACTCTTTTTTTTTGCTTTTACTTCAACAGTTTCTATTTTTACTAACCTAATTTCTTCAGTATTCCTAGTAATAATGCAGTTATATTAAATTTTATTTTTATTTTTGTAAATAAAAAAATATGAAACAAGGATTTATACACAATGATAGAACTTGGAAATCAGAAAATTTATCATCCATAACCTTCCTAAATGGAGACCCAATTATTGAATCTAAATCAGATAATGATTGGTTTCAAAATGGTAGAAAGGGCATTCCAGCTTTCAAAAAAATCCCATCGTCTGATGGTGGTATTGATGTTTATTTATATAATTATTATTGTTTTAATGATGAAAGGGGTTTAATTCCGGATGGTTTTAGGATTTCAACAACAGATGAATTGCAGTCGTTGCTATTAAATGAACAAGGAGAATTCATAAATCAATATAAAATTCCAACAAATACAGGTTACATAACGAAAGGAGGGCAACATTCATTAACTGATTTTGGAGCATACTGGGGATGTAATTTAGATGGAATATATCCAAAATTTATTTTATTAAAGAGTAGGGATGAAGATCCAGTTACTATTGGAAGTGATAGTAAGGCTTGTGGCTATGCTGTGAGATTAATATCCAAACCAAATGGAGATGATAGAGATTTTATTAAAAAGGTTAGTTTATTTTAATTATTAAATTTATATTTTCCAACAGAAAAACACAGGTTATAATGATGCTGAAAGTGGCAATCGTGAATGTAGGTCTTTAGCTGCTGAAACTCTGTAAACCAACTCCTGTATACTTTGGATAAATAAATTTACTAATATGGAAAATAATGGTTTAAATTTTGTTAAAACAGATGAGGAAGTTTTTTACTTCAACTATAAGTCAATGCCTGATCAAGTAATAGAGTTAGATTGTATTTGTGGTTCTTGCGATGAGGATGTCTCCGATTCCAATTTAGCTGAAGGAGATATTTGTCCTTATTGTGAAGAAGAGATAGTATACACTTCAAGAGAGGCTTGGGAATTTTTTGAAACAGATCAACCAGATGATGAAATCGCAGGTTATTTATATAACACTCATAATCGAACTGGAAATAAAGCTACAATCACAATACAAGGAATCATAAATTTTGATACCGACACAGCCAGAATAGTTGAATATGATAAGACGGGAACTGGTAGATTGCTTGAAGAAAAGTCAACAAAAGACGTTGGTCTTTCTCCCTTTGTAGATATAGATGAGGTGAAAACGAGATTGGATTTATTCACACAAACCTGGGGAGTTAAATGGGAAGCCTCTCAATTAATGGATAATGAATTAAATGAAGTCAATTAAAAATTAAATGAAAACACACAATATTGAGGGAAGATATGCTGCAAAGTCATTCTTTCATAATAAGACTCATTATATGATGAGTGTCGATTAAGTCTTTTGGAGTTAGACTTATGTTCGATATTTCGAATGAGTTATCTACTAAAACAATAAAACGGTTATACTTTTATAAAGTGTAACCGTTTTTTAATTATTAAACTGTTGGTATCTCTCAGAATTACATTTTTTTATTTATTATTTTTGTAAATAAATTCTAAACAATGAAAATAAAAATTATTTCTAAACCCAGTCAAAAATTAAAATATGTTGATCCTAATTTTGACACGGAAGGTGTTGATGAGGACGATTATGAATATATATACTGCGAAGATTTTTTTAACAGTGGATATGCTGAAGACTGCATTGCAAATTCAATTTTTGATTATGATTATGAAATAGGAATCGCCAAATTTGAATTTGAAGGTGCTGATAATGAACTTATGGAATATGGGGAAGATTGCGACGGAAGTGCTGAATTATGGGATGTTTATGAAAGAATTGAAAAGTTTGCAGATGAATTTAATATTGTCTGGGACACTTGTGAATTTATAGATGATTCTGGAGAAAATTGGGCAGAAGATTAAACATATCAATTAAATCTCTTGGAGTAAAACTGATGTTCGATATTTCGAATGAGTTATCTACTAAACAAGACGGATCGGTATTTATACCGGTCCGTTTTTTATTTCCACTATCATTACCACCTGTAAATGAGTGGATTAACCTAAATGTTGGGTTCAAATTTGAGGTTCGATATGTTCTGTTGTTCGCGTCTATGATTATTTCCTCTAAAAACAATAATTTTTGAAAGTGATAATTTAGACTCACATTCTCGAGGTTATTCTCTCTTTTATTCTAATAAGATTTTCTCAGATGGGGTTCCTTCTAATTCAACTGAGTTTGTATGATTACAAGTCACGATTTTATATTCAATCCTTGTCCTCTAAATAGTTTAGATAAAACCTATTATTTAATACGTTCATATTTTGAATTAAAGGAATAAAATATTAATTTTAATAAAATCAAAAAATAATGGCAAAAGTATCACTTTCTATAAAAAGCTTAAACAGCACAGATTTTAACGAATATAAAGTTCAAAAGTTGGAATCTAATAATATTCCATTTGAAATTAATGATGAAAAGATTTATTTAATTAGTAAGGGAACAGTAGATGTCCAAAGTAGAACATATAACAAGCCTTACAGTAAATTCTGTATGCAAATCGCTGACTCTGCTAAGGAAGCTTCTATAAGTATGGGGGAAGGAGGGTTAGATGGAGAAAAACTGGCCATATTATTTCAAGTATTTGGTTGGGATTTGGAATTTGAAATTGAATTATCCTGCGGCGGTGAATATGAATCAGGAACATTGATCACAGATGAGGATCCAGATACATATGAAATGATATGGGTTTTTTCAGTTGAAGATTCATCTTCTCAGGAAGAGGATGAAGAAATACAAGATTTCTTAGAAAGGGCAGATGAACAAGGCCCATGGTCTGAAGAAGATGACAAAATTCATACAGTTGGTGGACTAACAAATGATAAAGAACAATCTTTCAATGAGTTTCAAAAGAAACAAGATGAATTCGATGAAAGAGATTTAGATAAGGATGGTATTGTTTCGGAGGAAGAAATTGAAATTACACAAAAAAGCTTCGTACTTAACTCGGAACTTAAAAATTATTTAGAAAAAAAATTAGATGATTGCATTGCAGATAATGCTGGTAATAATGAGGATACAGTTACTATTTTAGAAATTTCTAAAGAAAATTTCAATAAGATTAAAAATGAGAAAAATTTTAGTAACGAAATTTTGTTAAACGAAATCTGTTGTGTTAGATTTGATGATTACGCGGGAATAGAACCAGTTGTTCCCAGTGAGGTATTTGATGAATATAAAAAAATTATTCAGGCATCTTTAAATAAACTTTCAAAAGAAGAAGCTGATAATGATGAGTGGGACCCTGAATATATTATCCATAACGGTTTCATTTACTGTGAGAAAAAAATCATAATATTATATCAACTCCCAACAAAAGATTATAATGATGCTGAAAGTGGCAGCCGTGAACGACGGTATTTATATTAGGAAGAATAACTCAAAAAAGTTACTGGGAGCTGACGTGTATTAGTTGAGTGTTAAACAGTTGATATTTCTAACCTTTTTTTTGAGGTCAGGATCAAATTGATTTCCTCCATGATTGAAAGGAATTCAGGAGGCTTAATACTGAGGTTAGATATTTCAATAGAGAACTCTACTAAAACAATAAAACGGTTATACTTTTATGAAGTGTAGCCGTTTCTATTTTGTAATGTGAAGAACAGATGACGTTTTATTAATGTAAAACTTTAGTTATTTCTTTCTTTTCTTCAGCCATAAAAAAAACTTTCTGAATAAAGGAACTAAAGGAACTATTGTAAGTATAACAGCAAATATTCCAACGACTTGTATAGGTATTCCAGTAAATCCCTCGATTTCCTTTGATGCACCTACTATTATCAAACCAACTATTGAAAAGAGTAGAGGGTTTTGTTTTAACTGTTCAACAAACGTTAAATGTGGTTTATTTGCCATTTTAATTAATTATTAATTTTATAAAGATACCAAACCTCAACCATGTTTCAAATCATACAGACTTAAATCTGAATAATAAGATTCATTAAATTAAATGAGCTGATTATGTCTTTTGGAGTAAAACTAATGTTCAATATTTCAATAGAGAACTCTACAAAGGAGTAATCAGAAATGGTTACTCTTTTTTTTGCTTTAAACTCAAGTATATTATATACATATTTGAGTTTAAAAATTTTTCTTATATTTTTAGAAAAATTTTAGTATGGACAACATATATCAATTCGATGATGCGCTTATTGCATTCGAAACAAAATATTCTATTAGTAAAGATGAAAAAATAAAAAAGTTCAAGGAAAACTATCCTCGATTTAAAGATCGAATAAAAATAGAAGGTGATTGGTTGTGGTTTATAATTTCAGATGAAAGAGAAATAACAGTTGAAAAACATGGAAACAATATTTCCGATGCCCAACAGATTACATTTGACTTCTTATCGTCAGATGTTACCGAAAATTGTTTTTATATTCCTGGTTCGATAGAAGATGAGGATATCTTTATCTATAGAGATCTCTTGGAATTATTTTCGAATCAGTTTGGAAGCGTAGAGTTTAAACATTCAGGTGATTATGAATGTAGAATGAGTATCATAGGAAAGGATTGTAGTGACTTTAATTTTAAATTAAAAGCTGATGGTCTTCATTGGGAAGAGATTGAAGATGAAGATGAAGAAGATTACGACGATGATGATTACTAAATCCCAAAGAAATTTTTTGCTATTAGAAGAGGAAATCAAAATCATATTAGTTTAATTTTTCATAATAAGAGTCATTATGTGATGAGTGTCGATTAAGTCTTTTGGAGTTAGACTTATGTTCTTTCTTTTAATTCAACTATTTTTAAACTTCCTATATAGAATTTATGCATTGACATATAATTAATTGTAAATTGCAATTTAATATGTGTAAAGTAACATAATCATGAAAAATTTTTCTTCATTACTATTAATTTTAATTTTATTTCAAAGTTGTTTTAGCTACAAAACAGTAGATTTCAATACTATTCCAATTGAAAAAAAACAAAAGGTTGAAGTAAAAGGAGTTGGAGGAACATATATTAAAGGAACATTAGTTTCTAAAAATGAGCAAATATTGACTCTTAATAACAATGGTCAACTCCAAAAAATTCCTGTTAGTGAAATTTACGAAGTCAAAGTTAGAAAGTTTTCAATCTTAAAATCTTCTGGAGTACTTGCCAGTTCAGTATTATTAGTAACTGCTGTGCTTTCTGCTATTCTTATAGCGGCACTAATAGCTTTGTAGGAATACCATCTTCTTTCAGTTCTACTATTTCTAAGCCTCTTAAGTAGGTTAAACCTATATTTCAATTATCATTCTATTATTATTAATTAAAACTAAACTTAAGTGTAATAAAATTAAAGTACTGTCACTAAATAAGAAAATACAAATATGAGTAAAGATTTTTACAAAATGAATATCTTTCCCTATAGAGGAATAATTATCAAAATTTGTAGAGCTTATTCTAATTCTCAAGAGGATTACGAAGATTATTACCAAGAAGTTTGTTTACAAATATGGAAAAGTAGAGAAAATTTCAAAAATAAATCTGAGTGGTCTACTTGGGTTTATAGAATAGCTTTAAATGTATGTCTTTCCTTATTGAGAAAACAAAAAAAACATAATGATGCATATGATTTTGAAAAAAATTATAATCAATTTTCTAATGAATCTGATGTAAATGAAGAGGCAAAAGATTATTCTAATGACATTTCAAGACTCTATAAAGAAATAAAAAAGTTGTCAGAAATTGACCGCGCTATTATTCTACTCTATTTAGAAAAGAAGACTTATAAAGAAATTTCTCAGATAATAGGAATAAATAGTAATTCAATTGGAGTGAAAATAACAAGAATAAAAAAACGAATAAAAAAACAATTAAATGGATAAATCAATAGAAGAAGTATGGTCAAAAGGATTTGAGGATGAAAAATACTTAATTCCACCTGTAATAGAAGATCTATATACTAAAAAGTCAATATTAACAGTCGATAAATTAAAATCGGTCTCAAAAAAAGATAATTGGAGTATAATTCCTCTTTCAATTATAACGTTAATCTTTTTCGTAATAGAATCAAAACTACTATTTGGATTTTACATATCTGCATTAATGCTGTCCTTGTTTTTTTTAAATAGAAAAAAATTAAAGTTTCTAAACACTATAAATACAACCCAATCTTGCTTTCAATATCTGGGTAAACTTCAGGAAATGATAAAAAATAATGTGAGATTTACTACTCGTCTTTTAGGTATTGGTTTGCCATTTTTTGGGTATGTAGGACTTTGCATATTTATTTTTGAATCAAATATGGAAAATTTTATTTTTGACACGTATTCTTCAAAACAATTATTAATAAAATCTATTATAATATTAGTGTCTTTATCATTTATTGGTATTATTTCTTTTAGATTATCAAATTATTTGGTCTATGGGAGATTAATTAAAAAGATAGATGAAATGATTGACGAACTTAACCAATTAAAGAAATAACAGAAGTATCTCTTAAGCCCATTTTGGGACAATACGGAAAAATGAATTCAACTTCCGCTACTAAAAAATAAAACGGTTATACTTTTATAAAGT
>Ga0228668_1000651_pt1 | contig 13237 bp, 10 predicted proteins | sample 82DmetaG_FD_182701 | JGI IMG/M metagenome (GOLD analysis project Ga0228668, IMG submission 182701) | Seawater microbial communities from Monterey Bay, California, United States - 82D | ecosystem: Environmental > Aquatic > Marine > Coastal | place: USA: California | collected 2016-10-10
ATAAACAACAACTTTATCATTATCAGCTTGTGTTTGATCGTATGTAAATGCTACATGACACCAAACATCATCTTGTATATGACCAACGACAGAATCAAATCTACGCTGTATACTTCCAGACGTATTAGTTACAACAACACGTATAATACCACTCGAAAGAACTTGGAAATTAAACTGCCTTAATGAGCCTGTATAGTTATCTTTTGTTATTATTCCGTGTGCTTGTGAATTATTAAAATCAACTTTGATCCAAGCACTGATGGTGAACTCTGCGCCTGTGCCAGCGAATACAGAATCAAGCGAATCGCCAAGTTTGACTCGATCATCAACACCATCAAATAAACGTGAAGCCCTCCCAAACTCTATGGCTGGGGATGGGTTATCGGGTGAGAAAATACTGCCGAAGTTTTCACCATTGTTAGAATTAACAGAATGATCTAAAACGTCATCTGTATCCTTGATCCAGTGACCTACTAGGTTTGTGGTTACGTTTGTTCCGTTGTATAGGTCGGAGATGTCTGACGCAGAAAACTCTGTATCATATATTCTTACGTCTGCGATGTTTCCATTAAAATATATGTCTGTTGCTGTTGTCCCCCTGTTCCTTGCGCCTATAAACATATCTTCAGTAACTGATAGAGACCCGTAACTAGATAAATCGTCTATTGTGCCTGTCTGTATTCCGTTGAAATAACGAGTCATGTTGCCAGAATTATTGAAGGTTACAGCTATATGCGCCCACTCTCCGTCTTGCAAGGCAGCCCCGTCTTGAGTAGAAACTAAAAAACTTGAACCATCGCCCCATATAACATGAATGAGACCAGTGTCACGTATCATAACTCTAAATCTTGATACGCTATTGCTTGCGAGCGAACCAGCTACAAACCCAAAATCAACAACATCCATCTTAATCCATGCCGAAAATGTAAGTTGATTTTTTCCATTGAAGGGGTTGGTAGAATTTAAATCAATATAATCATCAACACCATTAAAGCTACGACTTTTATTACCAAAGCCATCAAATGCAGTAACACCGCCTTGGAATCCTTTTCGTCTATGTGATAAATATGAACTCATTATTTTTAAGAAGGGCTATCTGTTGAGTAAGTAGAACCATTGTTTGTGCCGTCATTAGTTCCCGCATGGTCTAGAACGTCATCGCTGTTTGTTAGCCACTGACCAATAAGGTTGGTTCTATCTGTTGTGCCGTTGTAGATATCTAGCACTTCTGTTAATGTTAAAGCAGAATCATATAATCTAACATCAGCTATTCTTCCATTAAATTCATCAGCCGTAAAATTTCCGTCTGCAATCTCTCTTGCTCCTATGCTCGGAGGATCTTGTGCTGTTATATCCCACGGGTGTATGCTTGAAAGTGATACGCTACCCTCACTTACTCCATCCGCAAAAAGTTCTAATGTCTTAGCGTTTGCGTCAAGAGATACTACTGCGTGATGCCATTTTCCTACAACTACATTGCTTGAACTTTGTATCGCAAAGACGTTTCCAGAATTGTTATAGTCAATTAAGTATCCACTGATTTTTGAATTAACGAGCAATATTTGTAACCCATCGTAACGAGCATTTCCACTTGAGGAGGCTCGCCCCATTCTAACGATTCCTCTGGTATTTACTATGCTGTCTGCGTTAAGCCAGCAAGACCAACTCAAGCTGCCCGTTCCTATGCTTACAACATCACTCATTTCAACGTGCTGACTTACACCACTAAAATCTCGTGAAGCTTGCCTAGATGGAACTAGATCCATAGGAGGATTATCGTATGAGTAAGTAGAGCCAAAGTTAGTGCCGTCATTTGTCCCAGCTTTGTCTTCTACGTCATCGTTATCTGTTAGCCAATGTCCTACTAGGTTAGTTCGAACATCCGTGCCAGCGTATAGGTCGGATACTTGGGAAGCTGTTAGGTCAGTGTCATAGATTCTGCAATCTGATAATTTGCAAGCTGATGGATATATCAAGTTTCCACTATTGAGTGCGCCACCAATAGATAAATTAGCAGAACTATTAAAAATAGAATTTACTGTAGAGTCTTCTTGCTTGACGATGTTAGCATCTTCAACACCATTAACAAAAAGTTTTAGGTTGTTATTTGAAAATGTAAATGCCACATGATGCCAAGAACCATCATTAATATATAAACCATTTGTGTAGTAAATTTTTCTAGTGGCAGAATCACCCGTTGCTGCAATCGCAACTCTAAATTGACCATTTGCACCATTTGTCATTGTCCATGCCCTAGTAGCGCCACCAACATCCCAATGACTAAAAAATAGTTTGTCTGCGCCAGATTGCGTTGTCTTTACCCAAAGAGCGGCACTCAAATTAGTAGTGCTTTCATTAATATCTGGGATTGAAATATAATCACTTGTCCCGTTAAAGTCACGGCTTGCGCTGCCAAACTCTACAGGCGGTGATGGGTTATCATAAGAATACTTTGACCCGTAGTTAGTGCCGTTGTTAGAACCAGCGTTGTCTAGCAAGTTGTCTGCATCTGTTAGCCAGTGACCTACGAGATTAGTTGTGATGTTTGTGCCGTTGTAGATGTCTGATATATCAGTAGCGGTTAATGTGGAGTTGTAGATTCTAACATCTGCTTTACCGCCACTTCCCAAATTTGCAGGTGCATCATTCACCCATGTGCATCCAACTGTTATAGGCCCATCGCTGTTGTAAATTGTTGTCATTGCATGATCAAAAACCTTAGTGGTTGTTTCCTCTGAACCATCAACAAATAATTTAAGAGTTCCGTTATCCCAAGTAAACGCTACATGATGCCATGTCCCATCTGAAACGTCAGTAGTGCCGTAATATCTTTTAACTGGGTCTGCTCCATCGCCATCACCTGACAAATAAACCATCAACTTTTTGCCATTGGTTTCCGCTGTTCTTGAAGGTCCAATCCACCAAGCTCTATTATTGCTTAATGTTCGCCAATGAGCAAGGTGAGTTGTAACCCAATCTTGATCCGTAGTTTTTACCCAAAGAGCGACACTCAAATTAGTAGTGCTTTCATTAATATCTGGGATAGAAATATAATCATCAACACCATTAAAGCTACGGCTTCGATTACCAAAGCCGTCAAATGCTAGAGCCTCTCCCCCGTGCCTGTATGGATTGATTTGATTCATTAAATGATGCCGTCTGGATCAACTACAGGAGGAACATAATTAAATAGCTCGTAGCAATGTAGACCATAGGCAATCATGTCTAACTTAAATGCTGATACTGTTAGGGTTTGAACTTCGCCTAATACATCTTTAACTGTAAGCTCTGCCTCTGCTGGCATTTGAGCTTGGTCAACCAAGGTAAGCATACGAGTAAATGCGTTCTGTGCATCTGTGGCAACATCGTATTTAATGCCTCCATCACTCAAGAAATGTGGTGGAATCTTTGCATCAATTTCATCTTGTGTTAGATCGACAACTTCAAAGCTTTGAATTGTTGCAGTCTCGTTAGCTACGTCATAATTGACGGGAAGCCTTTTGATTTTCTGAGTTGAGGAATCATAACTTGGCTTTGCTTCTTTAACTTCGATAAGCCATTTAATGTTTTCAGCCAAAAAAGGAATCATTTGAGAGGTATCGTTAGATCCCCATTTTAGTCCTGTCATTGGTTTCCCGCTGCCATCTTTGAGAGGGGCAGAAGTGTTCGTGTCATAGACAGTAAATCTGTCTGATTCTTGGATTGGATATGTGATAGCCATTTTTATGTTCTGTTATGTTTTAGTCCCATGAGATAAGCAAATCGCAATGCAATCCCGCTCCCCCTGCTGTAGTTGTATCTACTTCAAATTCAAATTTATCTCCAGCATTAAAAGTAGTCGGATCAGTTGTCAGTACTGCTGGAGTGGTTGCGTTGGAAGTATCCGTTTGTGCATCATCAATAGTGATACCAGTTGAGAAAATGGTTACTCCTGTCTTGTGAACATCTAAAGCTAATGCGCTACCGCTCGTTGCGCTGGCTGCACCTGCCGCGACCGCGTGGACCTTTCCAGCTGCAGGGGCATACCAAGTATTTTTAATACCAATAGTTGCGTCTGCTGTTTCATTGCCGAGCTTCCAACTATACCAATTCTGCAAAAGGCTATTGGAATATTTCAAGCGGATTCCAAGTAACCTTGCATCTTGTGAAGCTGCCGTTGCTCCCGCTGCTGCCCTTGCAATCTCGAGGTGGAGAATGTCTCCATCTGTGGCACTACCGCCCACTGTGATGGATGATGCTGTGATTTGGTGTATGTCTCCATCTGCAAGAATAGGATCGTCTAGCGTTGCTGTAGGAGCGGGGAAAGCAATATCCCACGCATCATCATTGCCGCCAGCTTGTGCAGCCACTTCCCATTTTACATTCTCTCCGACTGTGCCTCCTGTGATTGTCCAGTAAAGTTCCACATCAATTACGCCTTTATCCCATTGAGGGGGCATTGCAATTTTAGCGTATAAAGTTTCTCCCGTTGCTACGTTATACCAATCAACAGAGTTATTAGTTCCGTTATCCGCTCCCGTGCTTGCGTCTGCCTCTCCGTCTTTGGCTAGCATCGCTCCCGCATCAATATAAACGGAAGTTTCCGCTGTCTCTGCGCTGCCACCGCCCCCAGCGTTATCATCTACATATTTCTTAGTTGCTGGATGAAAGTCTGCTGAAGGAATAAATGAAACTGTATTATCTAACTCTAACACATTAGCTTTTGTTGCTAGTGCTGAAAGGTCTTGATCTCCTGTATTTGTTCCCGTGATTCCATCCAACTTAGTCTTGTCTCCATCTACGAAGGCACCTTCCGTTAAAATAGACTGTAAACCAGACAGGTCTTGATCTCCTGTATTAGTTCCAGTGATCCCATCAAGCTTAGTCTTATCACCATCTACGAAGGCACCTTCCGTTAAAATAGACTGTAAACCAGACAGGTCTTGATCTCCTGTATTAGTTCCAGTGATCCCATCAAGCTTAGTCTTATCACCATCTACGAAGGCACCTTCCGTTAAAATGTCCTGCTTAGTGGTGCTGAGTGTATCAGCTAAATCCCCTTGTGTGGACGTGGCGAAGTCCCCCACAGCAGACTGTGCGGCTGTTCCTAACCCGAGGTTCGTGCGTGCAACCGCTTTTGTGGCACTCTTTAAGAAAGTGTCTACATCTTGTGATACTGTGACATCGTCTGGCATAATTGTATGGGTTTAAGGTATCAGATTCAGGGTTAAAGTGACAGGGTAAATTATCCGACGTGCCACGCTGACCCATCATGATAGACTGGGACGAAGTTGGCTCCACCGTTTGTGACAACTTGGCCGTGGTGGCTTGCTAAAGTATTACCTGAGTCAGTGACAAAGGCTCTTCTACCAGCCACTCCAGTTGGTAAGGTGGCTACTGTATACACACCCTCACTAATTGGTATATCTGAACCAGCATCATCAGTAAACCAAAGCTCGTTTGGTGTCGCAGTCTTAACCCAGATTTGGCCGCGACCTGCTATGTCTGCTAATGCACTGGCTCGCTCATCAATGAACAAGGGAGCAGAGATGTGCATTCCGTTAGCCACTCGGAAGTTGGCTGTCTTTTCTTGCGTGATGGTGTAGTCAGCGGCGGTGGTGTCGGCGAAGGCAAATACCCCGTCCAACCTACCTAGTGGCACACCAGTAGCCTTGACTCGGGTTCCAGCGATAACACAATTTGAACCATAACTGATGTTGTTATTGTTACCACCCAGTATAATAGAGCTATCTGCATAATTTCCAGAGTTGGTCTGGCCTGCAAGAATAGCACAGTATCCTCCACCACCCATCCCCCCATCAAGAGTGTGTCCCTGACCACCAATAATTGCGCTGTTGTAAGAGGACATTGTGGTAACAAGAGTATTGCCCCCATGTGCTAGGATAACAGAGTTATCGCCATAGCTATTAGCCATACTACAATTAGTAGATGAAATAATTGATGCGCGCGATGTGTTTGCTGGAATAGTATTACCAGTTCCAGCAGTAATAAAGCCATGAGTGCCTGCCGCGCTATTGAAGCTACCACCGATAAGTGCAGAGTGGGTACCAGCTGCAACATCATCAGCGTTACCCTGCATCTGAAGATCTACCGAATAGTTGCCTCGGGCATCAGGTGTGGAGCTTCTTGCTACCGCAGAGATATCATAAGTTGAGCTTGAACCTTGGGTCGTGCCACCAGTCGCTGCGTCTTGCCACGCCAGCCCTGTTGCGTAGCCCGATGCCGTTGTAAGAACTTTACCATCTTGAGGGAACGCCGTTAATTTGGCAGCTGTGTTATTACCCGTTCCGACAATAAGATCACCCTTAGCATCAAAGGCTGTGTCAGTCGTGATATCCCAACCAAGTGTTTCAATCTTATCGTAGATCGCATTCTTAGTGGCAGCGTCTTGGTTTCCGTTCCACCCAACCCCATACGCAAGGTCGGATGCTGCTCCTCCCGCTGGGGCGAGCTTGATGACGGATCCATCGTATGTTAAGACTTGCCCGCTTTTACCAGATAGATTCTCATTACTCTGGAACACATAGTTATCTAATTCAATGCTTGCTGCTCCAAAATTTCCCGATGCTGAGGAGAGTTTTAAATTACTTCGATAAAAACCACTACCTGTGTTATCAACGACACTTATCGTCGTTGGGTTTTGAGCGCCGTAGCCTGATGAGGTCCCTGATCGGATATCTAGACTGAACTCATCCAAGGATGAACTAGTAAAAGATAAGAAGGGTGCGTTTGACTTCCGTATTTCAAAGTTTCCCACATCTAAATTACCGCCTAATTCGGGGCTCGTGTCCTCTACTATGTCTACCAAGCCACCAGAAGGGGCGGCCCACTTAAGACCAGTGGCTTCAGCAGCATCGGTCGTTAAAACTAAATCATCGGTGACAGGCGCAGGTAGTATTGAAGCGGCTCCTGCCCCAGTTGCAGCAATTAAGTCGCCTTTAGTGGCCCATGAGGCATCGGTGGTGATGTCGCTTGTGATGACTATCCAATCAGCTGAGTCGGATAGGACTCCCGATGATTTAGCTATTAAAACATCACCAACCGCAAAGGTTATGTCTGGGTCTGTTACGAAGTTGTATGTTCCTGCTGCGGTGACGTAGTAAATGTCACCTACAGTGGAAGTAATTACATTCAGGTTTGGGGAACCGAGTCCACCCGATGCAGTTGGATCAAAATCTCCTTTGTATGAAACTTGGTCTGATGATAACCCATTCAATTTTGAAGCCAGCGCATCTGTGAAAGCGTTGGTATCTGCCTCAGCTTCGTAAGCCACTTTGATCTCTGCTCCTGTCTGGTCAGCTGTCGCAGCGGTTTCTATGCCTGTCAGTTTTGTTTGCTCAGCATCCGTGAAAGCGTTGGTGTCTGCCTCAGCTTCGTAAGCCACTTTGATCTCTGCGCCTGTCTGGTCAGCTGTCGCAGCGGTTTCGATGCCTGTCAGTTTTGTTTGCTCAGCATCTGTGAAGGCGTTGGTGTCTGCATTGGACTCGTATTTTGTCTTAACGGTTCCCGCGTCTAACCCACTCCCGACTATGGTCCAGTCACTTTCCGTGGATGCACTGTCAACCTCTGCAATTATGGTTGTCCCAAGTAATAATGTTTGACTATAAAAACTACCCTCTGTCTCGACGACATAGGTGTCTCCTGCGGAAATTGCGATCGCTGATGGTGATGTTAAGTCAGGTGTGTTAGTCGAAGCATTGTAAGCTCCTTTGAAACTTGATGCGCTTAGAAGGATCTCATTATCGACATAGGATTTAACACTAGCTTGTGTTGGGACTTTTGTCTGTGAGTTGCTCACCAAGGTGGCTTCGTTTAATACAAATGAGGCTCCGCTAATATCTGCATCCGTGGTTTTTACAATGACATTACCATCGGTAATATTGGCAAGGGTGTGGGTGTGGGCTGCTTGAGCAAAATCGGTGGTGTCGGCTGCAGCTGCGGTGCCACTGTCAGATATGTCAGAAAGGGTGTGAGTGTGGCTTGCTTGAGCAAAGTCGGTGGTATCGGATGCAGCGGCGGTGCCGCTGTCAGATATGTCAGAAAGGGTGTGAGCATGGACTGCGCCAGCAAAGTCGGTGGTATCGGATGCAGCTGCGGTGCCGCTGTCGGATATGTCAGAAAGGGTGTGGGTGTGTGCCGTCGGGTCACGGTCATCTGATAAACGAGTGTCATTGCCTTTAACAACTTCGGCAGCTGCGGCATTACCTACTGTAGCTACATCAAGACCAGCGGCACTCCCAGAATCCGTAATCTGAGATAGTGTGTGGCTATGTGTGGTTGGTGTTCTCGCATCACTAAGGCGGGAATCCGTGGTATCAATAAGGGTAGCATCAGAGATCTGAGAGTTGACTGAAGACAAGGTCCCAGCTTGGATGGAGTTGCTAGCGAGTGTTCCTTGGGATGCGGTCGCAAAGTCGGCTGAGGCGGAGGCAGCTGCTGTGCCTGCATCAGTAATATCAGCTAAGACATGTGTGTGAACAACATCTGCTTTTCCTTCTAAGGAGCCTGAGACCCCTGTTAACTTGATAACTTTAATTGGGTTGGCCATACTAGTGGGTGATGTGCTTAGATGTTGTCAGGACAATGTTCTCTGAATAATGAATGTCACCACTTGGGTCGGTGAACTTGATGTCGAATACCATCGACATCTGTGGGGGTAAATTTAAAGTATCGGCTGGGGGTGCAGACACGCGGATTTGTCCGACCGCTGCTGCTGTGTCGTCGATACTGAACGTAACAAGTTTCTCGTTACTTGAAACAAGTTTAAGGTCGCTTTCAAACGACCATGAAGAAAGATCAATAGGGTTATCCACCTCATCAACACAGAGACAAGTCTGAGAAAATGTAGAACCTCTCTTGATCTCAATCTCTGGGGCGGGCATGGCTTAGGCGTATTCTTCTTTTTCTTCGTCTTCTTCGTCGTCTTCAGTCAAGGCTTGCTCAACCGCAGATGCGAAGTCGGCGTCTTCCTCTTCGGGTTCACCCTCGGGCTCCTCCTCGGTCATTTCTTCGGACATTTCCTCCACCATCTCAGGATCGGCAGGGGCTTCTTCAGCCATCTCTGCTTCAGGGGCTTCTTCAGGGGCTTCTTCAGGGGCTTCTTCAGGGGCTTCTTCGCCTCCTTCGGTCAGGGCCTCGGCTTCGGCGACAGCCTTATCAGCTTTGATCTGCATTTGTTGTGCTTCGAGTTGTAGCACTTCCGCTTTGGCGCGGGCTAGTTCTGCTTCAATAGCAGCTGCGAAGTTGTCGGGCTCTTCTGTAGATTGGTTGTCCATAGGTAAAAGGTGTTGCGGGGGGTATAGTTTTTATACCCCCCACAACGGTTAGTTTGTTTTAGCGATTAGGCTGCTGGTGTAGCAGAGTCGCGCTTGAACAGAATGACGTATCCGAACTCAGTCTTGATTGGCTTAGAAGCAGAAGCAAGAACACCACGGAAGAAACCAGTGGTTCCATCAGGGTTCTTATCTTCGTGCTGGATGTTAAGCCAGTTGAACTTACCCTTGTAGTCACAAGGATTGAAGCTCAGACCATTTGAACCACCGAATGGGTTAGGAATCTGTGACTCCATTACCTCTGAGTGAAGAACAAATGCTGCTTCGATTGGTGCGGTCTCGTAATCTGCGTTGTCAACAACGATGCCACTGCCACTCATGGTGTAGGGCATTACGCGGCTTGGGACACCACCTGCGAGGGTGTAACGAGGAGCGAGATCGTCAACCATGTGGTAGTAACCACGGAAGGACTTCTCGACACCAAGTGGAGCGATGAGCTCACTGACCTTAGCAGCGTTGTAACGTACATCATCACGGAAACCTGCTTCGGTCTGTAGGGCGTATGATGCCTCAGAAGAGCAGACAAGTGCGAAGACTGGGCGACCATTCTCACGACCATATGCATCACGACCAGCACCCTTGCGGACGTTCTGGTAGTAAATCTTATCAAGGATAGCGTTGGAGATATTGGCATCTGGTGTGATGTCAGTGCCTCCAACTCCTGAAGTTGCAAGGTCAAGTGGCGATGCGATAGCTACACCCTCGAAATCTTCAGCAGCGGTGCCATCGGCATTTGCGTCTACTGTTGATACGACAGCGGAACCAGCAGTTTTAGCGCACAGCAGGTTACCAGCAAGACGCTCGTACTCGTCACGATAACGGTTTTCCCATGTGTAGGCAGTAGCCTCAGTCATGAGATCCATGATAGCGCGGAGCTGGTCTTGGCGGTGGGCAGCGAAACGAAGGTCTTCCAAAGAAATCTTAGGAGACTCAACAGTAGCGCGACGTAGGGTGTAAGGCTTAAGCTTACGGCTGAAGTTGATGTAAGAACGCTGATCTTGAGCGAGGTCTGTAGCAGGGCTTGCAGTATCACCGCCGTTGTTACCAGCAAACTGATTAGCTGCGCCCTCAAGGGGTTGACTGCCTACAAGTTGAGACTGGTTTAGGGTAGATGATGTCTCAGTGATAGCAATGTCGTGCCAGTTAACACCCTCACTACCTCCAATAGAAGTAGTAGGAAGAGCGCGATCATAGATCAATGTCTGTTGTGTGTAGCCCATGCCTTCAGGGAAGGGTGACTGCTTGATAAGATCCATCCACGCAGATGTGTGGAGGGTTCGTTTGTGGATATCAGCGCCGATGCGTCCAGCTTCCTGAACGAGGGCTGCGTCGATTGCGGTTAACGCGGTATCCGCGTTATTTTGGAATGTTGCCATTGTTTTAGGTTGTTATAGTTGTTGTATTTAATGTGCCTGCCAAATACGACAGACAACGAGGTTCGTGTATCACGTATGATACACATTTGTCTTTTTAGGGACGGTTACCTTTAAATAGAACTACTTATGGCTAGAGCGACCGACGGTATCCGAAATATGTAGGTGAGATAAAACTCATGTAACATACCAAGCATAATAGAACTACTTAAGGCTAGAGCAACCTACCTGATTTATTACGCCCCCATTTAAACAAAAAATGAATGGAGCGTCAAGGTGCAATGTAAAGTGCCAAGACAGGTGTGGGGAATAATACTAATACACAAAAAAACCACACCTGTCTTGACTAACCACAAACCGCGGGGACACTACAACCCCATGTGGAAATTATTGACCCCCGAGGATAGACTCAATGGAGGACGCGAAGTCCCCGCTGCTTGAGGCTGATCCTGCGAGTGAGGCGGAGTTAGTCCCGCCTGAAAGTTTTGGTTCTGCATCTTCATATGATGCGAGCTGCTTGGTAAGCTCTTCAATAAGCTTCTGGGATGAAGCATACTCTTTAACCATGGATGGCAACAACCTTGCGGCTACTGCTTGGTAAGCGAAGTCTACTGAGTGCACAACCGTAGGGTCAACATCAGCGGCTTCCTTCTGGATGGTATCTAAGTCAAGACCTTCAAATCCCGAAAGGAATGGAACCTTGTCCTTAATCCGTTGCGTCACGTTCTTGGTTACGTCCACGCGCTCGGCGGCTTTTTCAGCTAGCGTAATCTTATTGCGTTCTTCGTTAACTAGTTCAGCCTCCTTAAGGGCTTCTTCCGCGTTGGCTCGTAGGTTATCACGGCGCTGTAGGATCGGGTCGATCTCAGATGCGAGGCGATAAAAGATTGCTCTGTCCCTATCTGACGCAGTGGCCATCAGCTCAGCGACGGCATTCTCCTGCTCCGTGGGGTCTTCCATGGTCATTGCCTCAACAAGTTCACTGTATTCAATACCGTGGGTGTCGGCTAACTTCTCAACCGCTGTGAACACTTGTTCCAGTGGATGGATAACTGCGTCATGATAGGCAGTTGTCTGCTCCAAGTTTGTAACCATTTGAGCATTCTCATACTCTTGCACACGCTGCTGCAAAGTTTCAACTGTCTCTGAACCCACAACGCCTTCAAGCTCAGCGACTTTCGCCTCAGCTTCTTTTGCCCGCTGCGTAAGTGTCTCACGCTCAGCACGTTCTGACTTTAGTTCTGTCTTCAAACGCTGGAACGCAGAACTGGCTTTCGGTGTCCAGTCATCACCAACGTCGGCATCAAGGGAATCCAATAGGTCATTTGACTCTTCGGTCTTTTCTTCACCCTCGGTTTTAGTGGACTCCTCTGCCGCTGGTTCAGTCTCGGCTGATTCCTCTTTCTTTGTTTCCTCAACGGCTGGCGCTTCTTCGGCTGCGGGGGTTTCTTCTACCGCTGGCTCATCGACAGCGTTAATGCTAGCCTCTAGGGCAGCTTCAAAAGAAAAGTCACCAGCATCACCGCCACCCACTTCAGGGATGGCAGCGACTGGATCAGATGTAGGGGTGGCTTCGGGTGTTGCAGTATCGGACATGGTTTATAGGTGTTGTGGTTATTGTAGGTGATCCCACTCAGACGTGCTGAATGATTGATTGATTTTGGTAGGAGCACTACAAAGTTTTCGTAAATCGTGGAACGCATCGCAGTAACCTGCAAAGGCTGCGTGACTCAGGGAGTTGGCTTCCGTGTTCCGTAGGGTGCCTCGCGTCGGGCGTGAGTTCTCTTTCAATATGGCTTCCGCTTTACGGAAGACTTCGCTATTGACTAACTCTTTCAACGCTCCCGCATTCCCACCAGCATACCATGCACCAACACTCGCATCCATTGGGATTGGGTCTATAGTGAATTGTGGTTCTTGCTTACGAGGCATGTGAAAGATCTTACGTAGTAATATCAGAATGTTCAAGATTTTTTATCTATTATTTCCCAGTTATCCCTAGGGCTGTCAATAAGGTTCCAGCTCAAGGATGCAGGGCCTAGGATTTCGGTTAGAGGATACAGGGCCCATGAGTCATGTTCGGCTATGTATACAGCGATGATATCAAAGTCTCCTTCTTGATATAAGGTGTAACGGGGCTTCCCTGTTTTATTCACTCGACGCGTGCTTGACGGTTTGCCAGATCCTATGATTATTTTCCACCGTTCTTTGTGGTGTGGCTTCTCGTGTTTTTGTTTAGTGGCTTTCTTAACCTGCACCATGATGGGAGGCTCACAAGCTTTGCGGATGATGATATCTGCCTTGGTATTATGTGACGTAGGTAGGAACACCTCGAACCCCCTCAGCGCGGCTTGATAAATAAAAGCTGCTTCGGCTACGTCTCCTACGTTCAAGTGATCGTGGGTTATGACCTAGCGTCTTCTTGGAACTTCATGGCGGCTTCAGCGTCGCGGATGGCTTGATCCTGCTCGTGCTTTTGTTGCTTGATGGCCATCTCGAGCTCAGCCTTCTGCTGCATAATCTGCATCTGGA
>Ga0228668_1000683_pt1 | contig 12800 bp, 17 predicted proteins | sample 82DmetaG_FD_182701 | JGI IMG/M metagenome (GOLD analysis project Ga0228668, IMG submission 182701) | Seawater microbial communities from Monterey Bay, California, United States - 82D | ecosystem: Environmental > Aquatic > Marine > Coastal | place: USA: California | collected 2016-10-10
TCTAATTTCTCAGCCTCTAATTTCTCAGCCTCTAATTTCTCAGCCTCTAATTTCTCAGCCTCTAATTTCTCAGCCTCTAATTTCTCAGCCTCTAATTTCTCAGCCTCTAATTTCTCAGCCTCTAATTTCTCAGCCTCTAATTCGGTATTATCTTTATCTGTCATATTAAGGTTTTAAAGTCATCCCACCCAATGAAGGGTGGGAATAGTTAATTAAAGTGCTACTGGACTTTTGTCCTCAGAAGCAATTAATTCTACATTAGCAACTAGATTAGCCGAATTTGCAGAAAGTAATCTAACTCTAGCAAACTTTTGTTTATTTAGCATCAAATTACCTAATGATAATTTCTTTCTACCAACAGCAGCTAAAAGAGTTTGATCAACAGCAGAATCTACTTGGTTATACCTATCGTTAGGTAACAAGAAGTCGTCAGTTGAAAAAGTTTTTACATTAGTTGCAAAACCAGCATCGTCAGCGAACTGAACATCCTGGATTTTTACATTACCAGCAGTCCGAGAAGTAACGATTAAAACAAAAGCTAAAGCTACATATTTTGAAATGTCAATAGCAATACCGTTTGTTATGTTATCGTGATTAATAGTTGCAGAACTAAACGCATCTACCAATTTAGTATCTACGAATTTATCTCTCTTATTCATAATTATTTATATATTAAAGTTATTTAACGAAAAGTACAGAAGCAGCTTCTTCAACTGTCGGTTTACCACCAACATATCCGATTTTACCACCATAAACATACCCGTTCTCTAGTAAGTTACCAAAGCTATTATCAACACCAGTTTGAACAATAGAAGATCTCGCTAAAGTATAAGCTTGATTGAAATCAGCTAAAATAGCAACAGCTTTACCTTGGTTGTCAGTAGCACCAGAAACACTAGCATAACTAGAAGGAGTATAACCAGAATTTATTGCAGTGTTTCCTGAATCAAAACCAACATAATCAGCAAAACCGTCATTTGATTTAATGTCAGCAGCAAAGTAAGAAGAATCAACACCAATCAAAGGAATAGTTCTTTCAGCAGTTTTGATAGCGGCAAAACCATTAACATAATCCCATTGCTCTAATTTCAAATGACCATCATTACCATCTTCTTGGAACAATTCATAAAGAATAGCTCTATCAACAACAAAAGCAGCATTTCTTAGATATTGACCTTTAAGGTTAAGACCTAGGTTAGCCAAATCTTTTAAAGTAACAATGTTGTCAGTTTCAGATTCTATAACTTTTATTTTAGTATTAGTCTCCTTAGCAGAAGGTAACAAACCATAGATACCCATGTCATTCTTACCATTTAAGATTTCTCTAGCAATATACTTCTCAAATTTAGTTTCAATTGCCATAAACTCTCTCATTAATGGATTAGTAGATAACTCTCCACTCATCTCAGCATGTAAGACTTTATCAGAAATCTTTTTCTTAGCTGCATATTGAGCTAGGTAAATACTAATCTCACCTTTCTTAATATCCTTAGTTTCGACTTTACCTTCATTCTCCCTAGATTGTAGAATATCAGTGTCTGACTCATCATAAGTTTTATAACCTAATTCACCAGCAACAAGCTTACCAGCAGAAACATTAGCTACTAAACTTGTAATAGGACTGATAGTTTGAAGATTAATATCAAGATCACCTAATACTCTCTTAGATGGAATATCAGCACCAACACCAGTATTATCAAAAGTTTTTAAAGACTTAACTGCAAAAGTACCACAATTATCGAATAAAGAATCAGATTCATGTTTTTTTGAATATTTTCCTATTAATGAAGCTTTGAAATCTTTCAAGAAATCTCTAGACTTAGTGACCATTTCATCACTCTTATTAGAAGTTGAAGATCCAGCATTATCGGATTTACTTTTAGCTTCTAGTAAAGCAACTTTAGATTTAAGCTCAACTATTTCTTCTTTTTCAGAAGTTTCAGTAGATTTCTCAATTAAACCTTTAATTGATCCAACTAATTCTTTTAGATTTTCATTTGTTTCAGATGTAGATTTAAGAACTTCTTTAGAAGTTTCATTCGCTTCCGTGGACGCGTTTAAAGCATCGGCAACCTTCTGAGGTGTAACCTCTTCTTTATTTTCAATGTTATTTTCAGGCATTATTTAATTTATATATTGTGAAATCTTTTGCCATTCAAAAGATTTATTATTTTCTTTTCCATCCTCGGAAACATTTTCTTTATTACATAGAGGCTCAGATCCTTGAGCATCAACTTCACTTTTAACTTCTTTTTCTTTAATGTCAAGTTCTTTATTCCAAATTGATTTCAAATGAAGAACAAAGTTCTTACTCATTGTGTTTGACATCTCACTTTTGTTAGCAATTAAATACTTAGTAGCACTTACCTCCCCATCAATATCAGCAAAATCGTTCTTTTTATTTCGTGACTTCATTTCTAACATTTTGGCATGAGAATCGACAGGGTATTTTGTGATCGCTATATGGTCTAGTACAAACTCTTCAATAGTATCATTAGCATTTGCAACTTCTTTTTTTATCCATCGGTCATCACCAAGGGAAGATTCAGTTACGAAGCCTCCAATTGACATAAATAATTGATTCTCTTCCATAGCAAGAACTATCTTTCCGAAAAGTTCAGAATATGTTTCTCTAGATTCTTGTGAAATTGTGAACTCTACCAAAAGACCTGTTTCATCGGTTGAGATTGATGTCAAATTATCTGCTAATATTATTTCTGAATAGTGATCGTAATTGACTGGAATTGCATTTCCTTCACCCCACAACGCTATTGAAGAGTCATAAGATTTAGGTAATATTGTATCATTTACAGCATCAATCTTTCCGAAAGCTGAGGCATATCCTTTGAATTTTCCTTCAATCGAATCAAATGACTTGATTGCTACATTTAATGATTTATACTCTAATTTTGTTTTATTTGGCATTTTTTATAATTAAAACTTGACTAAATAAAGAATTTAAACATTATATTTTTATAATCAACATAAAAATTTCCATTACATGAAATGGCCCAAAAAAAATAAAAGAAATAAAGTAAATAAATCTATAAACTATGGTAGCCCTAGTACATATATGGTACTAGACAATAATGGTAATTTAATGACATCGGCAGAAGGTCCTTTAGAGGAGCAGATGAAAAAAAATAGCTCCTTACAAACAATCATTAACAAGCAGGCATCAATTGTTTCCGAAGCAAGAACAACTATAAAAGATAAGAGCGAAAGTAAAGACCCAGATATAACAAATAGTGAGGCTTTAAAATTCCTAGAATGGATCGAGTCACCGAATACATATCCAGCACCAACAACAAGACATGAAATATTCGATCATATAATTAATGAGTATTTCAAAAGAGGGCTTTCTGGAATAATATTCAACTTCAACAATATAAATAATGAAATATCAGTAGAAAATTGGAGGAACACTTCTTTTGCTAATAGCATCTATCTAAACAATGTAACTAGGGATATTCGTTATGAAGTTATGACTGGTGATCAAGAAAATCTAGTTTTCAAGATGAGTCCAGAGTATCCTGGACTTTTTGTTAATAGGACTGAAAGTATTATATCAGTATTATTCGTCTCTGGTAATTACAATGTCAAAAAGTGTCTTTATGAAACACCTTTTGCTGATATGGGTCACTACATTGTATTACAAAACTTGGTAATTGACTTCGCATCTTCATTCTACAAGAACGCTTGTTTTCCAGCGATGATTGTTCAACTAACCTACAAGGATTTAGAACCAGGAAGGTCATTGGGAAGGGAGGAATTAAGAGAGTTTCAGGATGCTGTTAAGGAAGTCAAAAAACAAGTAATGAAAGGAAAAGGTTCTTCTAATGCTGGTCAAATTATAGTTCCAGAACACCCATCTTTAGAAATTGACATTAAACCTTTATCTATACCAACTAATGCAGAAGAAGCAGTAAGATATGATAACTGGGCGACCAGAAAGATTATTGCTACGGTCGATGGTGGTAGCCAATCAGCTTTTGAAGGCGAAAACGAATATTCAAACAACGCAATTGTTAAATTAGAAGATCTTTATGATGGTACATTAAGGATGTTCAAGAAAATCGTTATTGACAAGATGAATAACTTTATGAAAAGTTTATTTATTGTCATGAAAATTCCAGTTGACACAACTAAGATTTATCTTTCTATAGATACCTCTGAAATTAAAATATACCAGAAGCAAGAAACTGAGTTGGCTAGAGGGCTTGTTAAGGATAATCTTATTAGGATTAACGAAGGTAGGGATTATCTTAGATCAATTGGTGGTGAGAAATGGGATAATCTTGAGGATGATGACAAAGGGGATCTTTATTATTTAGAGTTTGAGAACAAAACAAAAAGGATGGATGCTGAGGAGATTGTTAATGATAATTTAAGCTAGTGTTAAAAACCAACCTTTAAACTCAATCTTTGGCTTCTAGCTTCTGAAATACCATCAATTAGATTATCAACAATATCATCGTGGTCATGGGAGTCATCTTCCCTAAACTCCTCAGCTTCTTTTATCAAAGGCTCAACAATATCCATTTGAACATCCTCTATACCATCAATCCTTATATCATAAGATGGCAAAAATACTTTCCCTGCCTCAATATGAGGTAAAGCATCTATAAATCTACTAAACTTCTTCTTAACTCTAGTAAATTTCTTAACTATTCCTCTAAGCTGTATCTTTTCATAAGCCTTGACATTAACCTTTCTTTCTTCATCCCATTTACTAACCTCAACTATCAAACCATCTTCATATCTTTGGATTGTGGGTTTAGTATTAGTAGTGTCCTCAAAATGTATTTCGGTACAACCAACATTATTTTCCAATCCTAACATAAGACCTTCTTTGCATTTCAAATAGAATTTATACAAAGCACTCTCTGCTACAATACCCTTAACCTTTAGACGAAGCATATCTGCTAAATACAAATTATCATCATGGTCAATTAGCCAAAAACAGAAAACATTATAATCGTGATATTCCTTATCTTCCAAAGCAAGATCGGTAGTAATAAAACCCTTTCTGAAATCTACATTCTGTAGTTCGTAATTGGTATAGAATCTAAGCATATCTCTACGAACAAGGTCGCCTCGAGCCTTCCTTGGCTTCTGCAAATATTGGGTTTCGTAGTTATAAAGCCCTTGTCTAGCAAGAATGGTTTTCTTTCCTTCATCGTTGAACCTACTAACAAGATATTCGCCCTTCTTAAAAACAATATTTCTACCATTTATCTCATAAGTCTTATCTTTATCGAACTGGTAAGGGAAAGTAAGGCGGTGCATAGGTTTATTATATTCCTTATACTGCTTAACAAAATAATTAGATAAGTCGGCTGGCCCTAATCTTTGGTTATCAACTATAATTCTTGTGTTTGGGTTGTTCTGAGTTCTTGTTAAAAATTGGGTTAGCTGAGAGAAGGCTTTTTCTGTCTTGGCTGGCGATCTCAATGTTTCGGCATTGAGATAATCAATATAAAAATGCCAATGGTACCCAGTACCAATAGGTGTTGTTGATCCAGAAGTGGTGAAGGCAATTAAATTCTCGTTAGACAGGATGATTTCACTCTCGTTTGCTCTTTTGACCTTAACAGAAGGGAACATACTGGCAAAAAGAGGGGAATAAAAAACTCTTTCTAATTTTCTCCTCAAATCGGTCATTAATTTCTTGTTATCACAAACAATTATAAATCTTTCTCTAATATGGTTTCCTAGAAGCCAAACCATGAATATATTTACGACAAAATCAGTTTTACCAGTTCTGGGGGAGGCTTCTAATAGGAACAAATCAACATCTCCATTGTAAAATTCCTGGAATTTGTTGCTCAATATAGTAAAAAACTTGTCAGAGTAGTCAAAAGATGGCTCAATTTCCTTATTAAACAACATTGAATAGAAAAATAGATCGTTTTTTGCCAAATCCTCTTTAGGAGTTGTCATATTATCAATTAATTCGAATATCTGATCTTTGTTCATATAGAAATTTTTGAAAAAATTTTTGAGGTCTAACTTGTCATAAAAAGTGTTTTTTTGTTAGAATTAGCAAAATTTATATAAGAAATATTAAATAGTCAACAAAAATAGGTTCATATCTGAAATTTTGAAAAATCTTGTGGACACTAATCTCATCCATTTAAGAAAGGTGTTAATACTATATTTAATAATTTTTTAGTTGACTATTTAAAACAATCAATTATAATAATATGTACCACGAACAAAGATAAAATTTTAAATAAAAAACAAATGGACAGCATAAAAGAAACTATATTTTTCATTATATTTACTCTTGCCGCTTTTGTAATACTTGGAGTAGTAGCAATTGAACAAATGAACTATTGCGAGTCAATAAGCTCAACAGAAGAAGCAATTAAAAATTGTATTAATTTATAATTTTTTAGTTGACTATTTAAAACAACCAATTATAATAATATATATACCACAAACAAAGATAACAATCAAATAAAATAAAAATGACTTTTAAAAATGTCGAAAATATAACCTCTTCACGAGGCAAAAAAATTGCTAATCAATTCATAATAACAACTGATAAAGGGCAATTCTTCAAGTCTTATGACTCAATCATTGCTTTCAAGCCTAATGATCCAATGCAACCAATAAAGCTAGACTGTATAAAATGGGATTATTCAAGAACAACGAGCAAATATCGAAATCAATTTTTAAAATGTGAAAGTAAAGATATTAAAAAAATGACTAAAGATGGCGATATAATTTTTGTTAATTTAAACTAAAATAAAACAATGGAAAAACAAATAAAAGAATACACAATCAATTATCTTCCAATTTTGAAGATAATTGAAGAAAACCCAGAATTAAAGGGATTTATAGAATACCTTGTTGATTTACAAGAAGATTTTGATGAAATGGAAAAGCTATCTTATGAATATTTGACACTAACTAGCGAGCTTGAATTGTTAGCAAGTAACCAGGTTGAAGGGTTAAAAGTCAATAAATATATAAGTAAGGAATTAAAAGACTTGATAATCATGCATAATAATAATTTAAGAATTGAAAGGCTAAAAGAAATAATCAATAAATAAAACAATGGAAAATATAAGAATAGAAGATTTCAAAAATATAGTTAAAAGAAATGATTATGGATATCATGTACTTGACGGGTATTTAATGCATTACTTTGACGATAATAAGAATTATGAGGCTACTAAGATAAATATTAATAAATAAGACAATGACAAAACAACAGAAATTAGAAAAATTCATATCAGAAATAGAAAAGGATTTGCACCATGAAATTACATATTATCTTTATCCAGAAGATTATGTAGATTTGGTAAATCAAGAAATAGATTTGATTGACTTGCTAGAAAATACAGATTTTTTTAATGTTGATATAATAGGAATAACAAAGGCAAATAAGATAATCAATGATATTGGCTTTAATAGTGCTATTGAAATAGCAAAAGATTATGGATACTCAATTCATGATATTGATAGAGAGGCCTTAGCATCCATTATAGAAAGTAAAAAATTAAGAAATAAATTTGATGCAATTGAGGGAAGTATTAAAGATTATATTGACAATTTAAATGAATAGACAATGAAAATAGGGAAAGAATTTAATCACACTAAACTAGCTTACAAATTTGATGAACTAGCAACAGGCACTCAAGAAAGACTTATTGAGGATTATCAAGAAAATAATGAGGATTTTAACGACTGGGGCAGTTATGATATTATATATCAATTAGAGGAAGGCTTAAAGGAAAAGGGCTTTTATGATGTTAATATTTGTTATACTGGTTTTCATAGTCAAGGGGACGGGGCAATGTTTGAATATTCTGGCATTGATCTTGATAAATTCTTGAACGATGAACAAAAGAAAGAATTTGATATATTATTAAAATATAATGATAGTATTCGTTTAATATGTAAAAAAGAGGGAAATTATTGTCATGAATATTCTATTAATAAAGATGAAGAGCTAGAAGAGTACTACATAATTTTTGAATCTGAGGAAGAGCAAAAGAAAGCCAATGAACAGTTTGAAACTTTTATTGAAGTTCTTGAGGAGTGGAGGGTAAAAAAGTGTAAAGAGATTTACAAAAGTATTGAAGAAGAAGCAGATTGTTTTAAAAGTGAGGATTATACAATATCTAGGTTAAATGATGAACTTTATAGTAAATTGGGGGTTGTTAGTGAGGATGATATTAACAAAAGTGAGGGAAGCTTAAGGATAGAATTTGACTTATCAATCATAGGCAAGTCAAATGAAGAGATAACAGCCATTGAATGTGAATTGCTTAAAAGGTTTGGCGAAACAGATTCTATGACAATTTATGATTGCGATAAATCAAAATTAATAAAGGAATGGAAATTCTATTCATTAACAAAAGAAGATATTAATTTTATTCAGCATCTATAATTATTGTGTCGGGGTTATTGATGGCGATCGTTTCCAGATGCTTATCCATTAAAACATTGTTAATCTTTTTAATGTCTTGATCTGTGTTCGCTTCAATAACCTTTTTATTTCCTTTTTCCAAGGCAATATTACCATTATCAATCATGGCCTTATCGTTGATTATTGCACCATTAAGGGCTTTTTGTGAGCTAAAATCATCATCAGATAATTGCTGGAACATGTCAAGGGGTTGAAATTCAATCTTTCTAATAGAATCTATTAATTTGTTTAAAGTATTTACTCTTCCATTAATGGCCTTTATTTCTGCGGCGTTTTCAGTAGCTTTAAAATCATTATAAAGTTTTTTCAAATCTTCTTTAATTACAGAAGATAATTGAACATGGCTTAATTGATCATTAAGCCTTTTTCTTTTCGTGCCATCTGGCAATAATTCAAAATCATCCTTACCGCCTCCATGATAATATAAGAAATCTTTCATATAAATTTCTTTAAATTCAGTAGATCGATTAATCCTGTTTATCGTATTAATCGTGGCAGTTGAAGAAAAAGAAACAGAAGAGATTTTCTTCTGTAATATAGTGTCTTTTTTAGTTATTATTTTCCCCTCTTTTTTTTCTGTATTCTCTTCTATAATTTGGCTTTCATTAATTATTACTTCATTAATATTATTACATTTTTCTTGCTTTTTCTTTTCAGAATCTAGACATCTAGCAAAATAATCACTAACGATTTTAGGGATATTCTTATTAAGTATAAAGGAATCGTAATCTTGTTTTAATTCATCTGTTAGAATCCTACAGAAATACCTCCAAAAATCGTTTATCTTAGGGTTAGAGATTTTTTTTGACCATAATTCCTTTAAACAATAATTTCTTGATAGGGAAATAATCCAGTTTTTAAGATGAACGGTTTTTTTTATTTCAAAATTACTGACTGGTAAATATGTAGTTTTTCTTTTTTTTTCCATGTTTTTATATTTAGCTGTTATCCCTTATTGGATAAGGTTTAATTAAGGTTTTGAGTTAAAAACCGAGAAAATAGTATTTTCCCGCGTGAAGCCTTATTTCCTTAACTTTAAATCGTTGTAAGTAATTGTCAATTAAAAATAAGTTAAATAGAGGTTGACTATTTAAAACAACAAAGTTAGAATTACTTTATTAATTAATTTAAACCAAAAAAACAATGACAAAATAAAAATAAGTTAAATAGAGGTTGACTATTTAAAACAACAAAGTTAGAATTACTTTATTAATTAATTTAAACCAAAAAAAACAATGACAAAGAATAGAATAAATAATGACTGGCTAACTGATGAAGTATTAGATAAAAGGACTGATGAGGCTATAGCTTGCCTTAGTCCATTCGGCTACTTAGATATGAGGGAGGCAACCAGAGCGGCTTTAGAAGCTGGTAAAAGTGAGAGTTATGTGGCTGATGAATGTGATGAATACATTGAATCTTGCGGAATAGAAGGAGGATTGAAAAATATTGATCCAGTTTATATTGTTTACGATTCGTTATTTCAAGAAGCAAGAACTAATATTGATAATTTGGCTGATTTTGATATAATTAATGATTGTGAGGACGGATATATAGATGTTCATGGTAATTACTTTGATACCAGATTTAATGTAGATCAGACCGCTTTAGATCAATTAAAAAAAGTTTTGAAAGATAAAAACATTAAATGGGATGATTTAGAAGATGTTACAAAATGGTTTTTGGTAGAAATTGAACTTGAATTAGAATAATTATGAAAAAGACACTAAAAGAATTTCTTAAAAAAAATAATGCTTGTGAAGATGGTTATTTATTCGCTAAAGATCTAACCCTAGAAGAGTTCTTGGCAACTTGTCATCGAGGAGACTGGATATTGTGGCTTTTTGTTAAGTCTAATCCAAAATCAATAAGGGAATTAACCCTTGCAAAAGGTCATTGTGTAAACACGGTGAGGCATCTCATGGAAGATGAAAGAAGTTTAAGAGCCGTAGATGTAGCCATTGCATTTGGTGAGGGTAGAGCAACAAAAGAAGAGTTAGATTCTACTTATGCCGCCGCTGATGCCTCTTATGCCGCCGCTGATGCCGCCGCTGATTCTGCTTATGCCGCCTCTTATGCCGCCGCTGCTCCTGCTTATGTCGCCGCTTATACCGCCGCTGATTCTGCTTATGTCGCCGCTTCTGCCGCTGATGCCGCCGCTGCTCCTGCTTATGCCGCCGCTAATGTCGCCGCTAATGCCGCCGCCGCCGCTGATGCCGCCGCTGATTATGCCTCTAATTATAAAAAAAACCTGATGGAAACAGCGGATATATGCAGGAAGTATTTACCGATTAATATTTGGAATATAAAATAATTATGAAAAAGACACTAAAAGAATTTCTTAAAAAAAAGAGGGCTTGTGAAGATGGTTATTTATTCGCTAAAGATCTAACCCTAGAAGAGTTCTTGGCAACTTGTCATCGAGGAGACTGGATATTGTGGCTTTTTGCTAAGTCTAATCCAAAATCAATAAGGGAATTAACCCTTGCAAAAGGTCATTGTGTAAACACGGTGAGGCATCTCATGGAAGATGAAAGAAGTTTAAGAGCCGTAGATGTAGCCATTGCATTTGGTGAGGGTAGAGCAACAAAAGAAGAGTTAGATTCTACTTATGCCGCCGCTGATGCCTCTTATGCCGCCGCTGATGCCGCCGCTGATTCTGCTTATGCCGCCTCTTATGCCGCCGCTGCTCCTGCTTATGTCGCCGCTTATACCGCCGCTGATTCTGCTTATGTCGCCGCTTCTGCCGCTGATGCCGCCGCTGCTCCTGCTTATGCCGCCGCTAATGTCGCCGCTAATGCCGCCGCCGCCGCTGATGCCGCCGCTGATTATGCCTCTAATTATAAAAAAAACCTGATGGAAACAGCGGATATATGCAGGAAGTATTTACCGATTAATATTTGGAATATAAAATAATTATGAAAAAGACACTAAAAGAATTTCTTAAAAAAAAGAGGGCTTGTGAAGATGGTTATTTATTCGCTAAAGATCTAACCCTAGAAGAGTTCTTGGCAACTTGTCATCGAGGAGACTGGATATTGTGGCTTTTTGCTAAGTCTAATCCAAAATCAATAAGGGAATTAACCCTTGCAAAAGGTCATTGTGTAAACACGGTGAGGCATCTCATGGAAGATGAAAGAAGTTTAAGAGCCGTAGATGTAGCCATTGAATTTGGTGAGGGTAGAGCAACAAAAAAAGAGTTAGATTCTGCTTATGCCGCCGCTGATGCCGCCGCTGATGCCGCCGCTTATTCTGCTTATGCCGCCACTAATGCCGCCGCTTATTCTGCTTATGCCGCCGCTAATGCCGCCGCTTATGCCGCCGCTAATGCCGCCGCTGCTCCTGCTTATGCCGCCGCTGATGCCGCCGCTGATTCTGCCTCTAATTATAAAAAAAACCAGATGGAAACAGCGGATATATGCAGGAAGTATTTACCGATTAATATTTGGAATATAAAATAATTAACTAAATTTTAACTTAAATTAAAAAAATCATGGCTGAAATAAAACAAATAGACTTAAAAAATTGCTCCAAAATGTTTTTTCGTAGAGTAAAACATTCCAGAACAAAATTATTTACAAGTTTTATTGTAGATAATAAAGAATATATTGTTGCAGCTCCATTAAACCTAAAGCATCATTTATTATCAAACGATGAATATTTAAAAGAATGTAAAGATAACAATTTTAATTTATTTGAAGGAACTTTTAAAAAAGAAGGTTTTTATTAAAATCAAAAATATAAATAAAAATGAAAAAAACAATTAATTACAAAAACATAAATCTTTCAGTTAATTCAGAATTTGATCTATTTGGAAATACAGCTTTTATTGCAAGGGATGTTTTTGAAAACAAAGTTTGCAATAAATTTTGGCAAGTATATTTAAAAAAAGATAATGGGCATTATAACAAAATAGGCATTAAAAACGCCACTAACCCAGAAGATTGTGAACCTAAGACAATAAAAAGACTGGAAAATAACTATAAATCCAAAGGTTGCAGAAATATCCAACAATTAACAAAACTAATTTTATCATCTTAAAAGAATTTTAAGAAGCAACAAGGAACTTTTCTTTCTCTTTATAGCTAAACATACACAAAGACAATTTACTGCTCTCTATCTTCAATTTTGACCATATTCAAAATGAACCAAAAAATCTTTAGATTCCAAAATCTATTCTCTATATACTATAGAGAGAAATCGAGTTTTTTTCAAAAAAATTGAAAAATTTGCAGGGCAATAAGAAAAAAATAAAAGGTCCCACCTAGTCCCACCACATTTTTAAAGGTGGGACTGCTTATTATCCACCATACATATAGGCTAAGAGAAAAAAGGTAGCAGGTCCCACCACATTTGA
>Ga0228668_1000690_pt1 | contig 12726 bp, 14 predicted proteins | sample 82DmetaG_FD_182701 | JGI IMG/M metagenome (GOLD analysis project Ga0228668, IMG submission 182701) | Seawater microbial communities from Monterey Bay, California, United States - 82D | ecosystem: Environmental > Aquatic > Marine > Coastal | place: USA: California | collected 2016-10-10
AGCTCAGAACTCCATGCAGTGGACACTGCTCAGCGTGGCTGGTCAGAACTAGTACTCACCCCAGAGGCAGCGACCAATCAATGGCACTTTGTCAGCACGGTACTGGATAGAGAGTTCACAGTGACCAGCGCAGACAAGCAGGTATGCATGGCAGGAGACAAGAAGTTCTCTTGATAGGCTGGTGCGGTGCATGCCAAGACCGGCTACAATCGCGCCATGGCTTTTGATCACCAGTCTTTTCTTAAATCTCTGACCGGCAGACCGGGCATCTATCAGATGTTCGACGGGGAGGGAGCTATTCTCTATGTGGGCAAGGCCAAAAATCTTAAAAAGCGGGTGAGCAGCTATTTTCGCAAGACCGGCCTTACCCCCAAGACCGCTGCGCTGGTCAGACGTATCGCCAAAATTGATGTCACTGTCACTGAGACTGAAACTGAGGCATTGATTCTCGAACACAACCTGATCAAGCAGTATCGCCCGCCCTACAATATTTTGATGCGCGACGATAAAAGCTACCCCTATATCTTTTTATCCGACCGCGACCAATGGCCTCGCCTGGCTTTTCACCGCGGGCCCAAAAAGGCCAAGGGCACCTATTTTGGGCCATTTCCCTCGGTGCACGCAGTGCGCGATAGCATGAGCTTTTTACAAAAGACCTTTAAGGTGCGCCAGTGTGAGGATGTATTTTTTAAAAACCGCTCCAGACCCTGCCTGCAATATCAAATTAAGCGCTGCACTGCACCCTGTGTCGAGTTTGTCAGTTCCGAGGACTACAGTGCAGACGTAGAGCTCACCAGACTTTACCTGGACGGTAAGGCCGATAAAATCCTCAAGCAGTTGGAGCGGGATATGGAGGCGGCCTCTGCCGAGCTGCAGTTTGAAAAGGCCGCTGAGTACCGCGATCAAATCTCTGCACTGCGCACAGTCCAGGCTCAACAGATGATTGAAAAGGGCAAGGGCACCATAGATGTGGTCGCTGGTGCGGTAACCAATGGCCAGGCCTGTGTGCATATGCTCTATATTCGCCAGGGTCGAATCCTTGGCAGCCGCAGCTATTATCCAAAGGCGCCCCTGGCGGAAGAGGTGTCAGAGCTACTGGGCGAATTCTTGCCTCATCTGTATCTGGATGGTGGCGGCCGGCCAGATTTACCCAAAGAGATTCTGGTCAACGCACCTGTTGATGGGACCCAGGCTCTCTGTGAGGCACTGCAAAACAGGGTGGGGCGCAATATTGAAATACGCGATTCAGTGCGCGGCTTCAGAGCCAAGTGGGTCGAGCTGGCTCAGCGTACCGCGGAGCAAAATTTAACCGCCAGGCTGGCATCTAAAAAAACCATAGAACAGCGCTTTGAGTCATTGCGCGATACAGTTGGTCTGGAGCAGACGCCGCAGCGATTAGAGTGCTTTGATATCAGCCATAGCAATGGCGAGGCGGTAGTGGCCTCCTGTGTGGTCTTTGATTCCAATGGCCCACTCAAGAGTGATTACCGGCGTTTTAACATAGATGGCATTACCGATGGTGATGACTATGCCGCCATGGAACAGGCAATTCGTCGCCGCTACACCAGGCTGATGAAAGGTGAGGGCAAGTTGCCCGACATACTGCTGATCGACGGCGGCAAGGGACAGATAGGTATTGCTAAAAATGTGCTGGCCGATCTGGGTGTAGTTGGCGTGATGGTGCTCGGCGTGGCCAAAGGGACCACCAGAAAGCCCGGTATGGAAACCTTAATCCTGGCAGATCAAAACAATAAGGTGATTGCCCGGCCTCAGCAGGCAGCCCTGCATCTGATTCAACAGATTCGCGATGAGGCACACCGCTTTGCGATTACTGGTCACAAGGCCAGGCGAGATAAAAAACGCCGTACCTCACCTCTGGAAGGTATTCCCGGAGTAGGCCCCAGCCGACGTCGAGATTTACTCAAGCATTTTGGCGGTATTGGCGAGGTCAAGAAGGCCAGTGTTGCGGATTTAATGAAGGTTGATAATATAAACAAAAAGGTAGCTGAAGCTATTTACAGTGCCCTGTACAATGAGTAACTTGACGGCATCCAGTTGCCAATAATTATGGAAAATTTGAATAATTTATGTGGAATCTACCCAATATCCTGACACTGATACGTATTGCTCTAATTCCGGTGTTTATAGTTGTCTATTACCTACCCTGGGAATGGCATCACTTTGCCTCAGCCGCCATTTTTGGTCTCGCCGCACTGACCGACTGGGTGGATGGTTATCTGGCACGCAAGCTTGATCAGGTCACACCCTTTGGCGCCTTTTTGGATCCAGTTGCAGATAAGCTGATTGTAGTTGCAGCACTGGTGCTGCTGTTGGAAGTGCACTCAACGCCTTGGTTTGCGCTGCCAGCGATCGTTATTATTGGCCGCGAGATTGTTATATCTGCTCTGCGGGAATGGATGGCAGAGCTGGGTTCCAGAGGCAGTGTTGCCGTCTCTATAATGGGTAAGATAAAAACCTGGGTGCAGATGGCAGCTGTTGCCATATTGCTACTGGCCAAGCCAGAGCAAGAGTTGCTTACCAATGTTGGCTTTGTAGCTATTTATGCAGCTGCCATCATGACTCTGTGGTCTATGGTGCAGTACCTTGTGCTCGCCTGGCCTCAATTAAGTGCTGAGGCCGAGAAGTAGTTGATTTATTGCTGGTAATCCCTAGAATAGCGACCTCTCAATCAGCACCGACTCTGGGGCTGTTGGAAGTTTGAAATGAAGTGTCTTTACTAAGGCGCCGTAGCAAAGTGGTAATGCAGTGGACTGCAACTCCGCCATCGTCGGTTCGATTCCGACCGGCGCCTCCATTTCAACCAGCTTGATGAGAATATACCAGATGACCTCTGCGATGATGTGGTCTGTCTGATCAGAGAACTATTGCCACTGGGGCCCTGCGGTATAGAGGCTGTGGCAGACAGATTGGCAATGCATCCGCGCACCTTGCAGCGCATGCTCAAGGAGCAGGGCAGTTCATTCTCTGATCTACTGGAGTCAGTCCGCCAGGCTGTAGCCACTGACTGCCTGCGCAACTCGGATATATCTATTATTCAGCTCTCAGATTATCTCGGCTATGCAGATAACACTGCATTTACCCGCGCCTTTAAGCGCTGGTTTGGCAGTACGCCCAGAGCCTGGCGAAAAAGTGTTAATAGCCGCAGCTCAGGCGTTCCCATTGGGGATAATGATCATGTATACTGCGCCCCCTCAGCGCATGTCGGCTGAAAAAGCCCACCTTTAGTCTCAGACGCCCGGGTGGCGAAATTGGTAGACGCAACGGACTTAAAATCCGTCGGTAGCAATACCGTGCCGGTTCAAGTCCGGCCCCGGGCACCATATATTCACGTAACCCATTGATTTACTTGTGTATTTCTCAAATTACATAGGTAGGGTAGACAATTCGGTATACACAAAAGCATCCTCAACATACATATACTAAACGTGATGTGTATTATTTCTCTAGAGTAATTCCTAGTGATTTACAGCATCACTATAGTAAGCCTCGCATTATTCAGAGTCTAAAAACCAAGTCAGCGCATAAGGCTGCAGTTGCTTCCAAGATATTGTCAGCTAAGCTAGATGATTACTGGTTAGGCTTGAGACTCAAACAAGTAGATGTTCCTGCATCTCATTTGTTGATCAGTGGTGCTACCGTCAATCTTGAATCAAATCTTCCAACAATAGATGAGGCTTTGGAAACCTATCTGACTGTCAAAGGGGCAGGCAAATCTGATCTATTCTTTACCCATACAAGGCGGTCGTCAGTTTTAAATATCAAAGGTGCAGGACTGCATGCGGACGCGGCAATTTTTGATGAGGCTTTTATTAAACACCGCTCGCGAGTCATAGGGCTTGCCATAGCAGCACGTAAGGCACGCTTCCCAGACGAACAACCCTATGTATACGCGCCAATGGCTAATGACAATGACCAACCTATTTGGAATAATGAAGCTGTCGCTTCATTAAAGGACTACAACGTAACGGATCTAAGTATTTGAGCACTGCAGTACAATCATGCTTCGGTCACTGGAGGTGCGGTAACAAATCAAGTGCTTTACCCAGATGCCATTGGCAAGTAACCGGCAATTATATAAACAAAGGATAAATCGATCATGTTAAAAACAATACTACCAGCAGCTATTTTCGCACTATTTATTGCTTCGCTGTTATTTGAACCACTAAGCCATATCGATATGAAATCGCTACTTCTAGTTATTGGCGGTGCTGTGATTTTTGCATTGACAGGAAAGAACCGTATTCAACGTATCAGCCTTTTTGGCGATGGTGCTGTAACCACCGCTTGGATTGGCTTTATTGTCGGTTCAATTAGCATCCTTATGAATTTGAATTTGCAAACGCCCCAATGGTTTATCGGCTTAGATGCCGCCTTTGCAGTTGCATTAATGACATTGCTCTATGGTTATCTGTTTAAAGCAACTGCTACCCTAGTGATAAATCAACTAAAAGATTAACGCTATACAAATGCCAAAGTAAGATTAATCCAAGCAACCAAATGAGATCGTTATTCAATGAAAGAAATAAATCCACAATTAGTCTGAAGTATCTTAAATGAAATCATGGAATATGAGCTAGCAGGAGTGGTCAGATATACCCACTCGGCCATGATGGTAAGCGGCCCATACCGAATTCCAATTGTTGCATTTCTGAAAGAGCAAGCGTCGGAATCGCTTATGCATGCACAACAGGCGGGCGAGCTAATTGTCGGCTTGGATGGGCACCCCAGCCAAAGAATCGCGAAAATCAAAGAAACTAACCGACATGCTATAAAAGATATTTTAGAGGAAAGTTTAGAGCACGAGCTGCATGCATTAGGCCTCTACAAGAACCTTCTGGATAATGTTGCGGATCGATCGATCTATTTGGAAGAGTATGCCCGCGGATTGATTGGTGAAGAGGAACAACACTCACTAGAGCTTAAAGCAATGTTAAAGGATTTTGGATAAAAGTATTTAGGTCTGGTTAATAGCACTCTCGGACTAGCATTGGTATCGCAAGGGGACCAAGTAAAACTTCTGCTGCCCATACATCCGACCACGCCGTTCACTAATCCAACAGCTCATAACGATAAACGAAGAATGTTTTAGACTTAGCCATTAAATGGTGCCCGGGGCCTCCCGTCATTGCCCTAGGTAGGCACCTGTAATGCCATTGATCCTTGTGATTACTGATGTTGACACCCGTCCAGTTCATTGTCAAAGGCACATTTACGTCTACCATTTTGTCTACCTCAGACCGACACAAGCCGCCCTTGAGTATTCCATTGGGGTAGCCTTTAGGGGGGGCGGGGGAGCTGCTGAGTCTTGTGATTGTTACTGTATCTGGGGAGGTACTTCAGAAGCTGATTTGAAAAAAAAGGCAGGCATCCGCTACCACCTGCGCCCTGTTGCATAATCATGCCTGTTCTATATAGTTGGGGATGTCTATTGCGAGCGATCAGAGACGAAGTTAGCTACGTTGATTATTGCTTGTTAAGCACTTTATAAGACTGAGGTTTACGATGAATAATTTTATGGGCTTCAAGCGTGAGGCTATGTCTGCGATTTATCTGGTTCCCCTTGGTTTGGGCGTTTGGGGATTCTTCAATGACGCTCCGCAAGAAAACATTATGGCATTTTTAAATAATGATTCTATTGTGTACGGTTTTCTTGGTTTTGGACTGGTTGGAATGATTGTAGATTTTTTCTTGCTTTATAAAAAACTGGTTCGAAACAAAAAAAAGGCGGCTGAAAAGTCTAGGTATAAAAGTGAAAACGAACACCTAGACCGGCACCGGAGGAGATGAACAGGGTTGTTATCTTATCGTGCTGGGAAAGCTCATAAGAAACTATACTAACAAAGCTAATGCGTGTCTTTTTTACGACCCCAAATAGCTACTGAACCTGTTTCCCGTAATAGAGGGACTAAAGAACCTCTAGCGTAACAACTACTAGCAACAACTAGCCCCGCAGGGTAACTATACTGACTATGGACTGTAATGTTCCTGTATAGCCTATGAACTCAACAAACAACTACTAGTAGCTTCCTCTAACAAACCTTCAGCTATTTGATGCTTTAGCGCGCCAGAGTTCCCAATAGTCCAAATACTTCTTCATTGTTGTTTCTTGAATAAGTGTCTCAAAATCTATAGTACTACCAGCAACTATTCCCTCAGTAGGGTCTTTAGCGAGCTTTTGCTCTTCAACCTTAAACTGCTCTTTAATCAATCCAAAGTGTTTTGACAATCTAGGCCCATCAGCATCTGTAGAGGCTATACCACCTGTTATGGCTCTAAAGGCGGCCTCCATAACCCCTTCCAACCAACGCTGATAACCTGTCCTTACTATAAAGCTATCGTGTATGGGTAACACGACTATGTCGTCAGTCTGCATAGTCTTTATAACCAACTCAGCTATTTGACTGTCTAGATAGGTGCTATATAGACCAATACCAGCAGTAAGTTGGTCTGCTATAGGCTCATGAGTCTTTAACACCAAAGCTAATAACTCTTCGTGTGTTAATCCTAATGTTCTCAGCTCAGTTTTCTTGAGTTTGTAGCTGCCTGTTTCATCATTCATCAGTGCGTTAACAAATACTTTGATTAGCTTCCTTCTAGGATCATCTCCGCCTAACCAGTTATCTAAGCCTATGTCATACAGGTCATCATCTACATCACGCTCAATACCCTGCAGTGCGTAAACAACCCTCAACGACATGCTTGAGTAATCGACCTCAGAGGTTTTATAGCCGTCTATGGTGATGTGTTGTCTATAGATTGACGGTACAGATTGCCACCAACCGTTATAAAACCTGCCGTGCTTTGTTAATTCTCCACGAGAGAAGATGCGCCTCAGTTGGACTCTAGAGAAGTCTAAGTTGGCTATGATGTCCTCCTCGTCATCCTGTTTAGAGGTTCTGTTGCCTGCTATTGCTTTGGCTATGTCATACAACTCATTGTCAGTAACATTCAAGGCCAGACAATGCTTTGTTAAAAACTCGTTATAGCTATAGAGACTACTTGCCATTGCAGTTACTTCAGACGTATCTGGTGTTGCCAGTGTTACCTTCTTGTACTTCTTAGGGGCTTTTGGATGACGAGGTTTCTTTGACGTTTTCTCCACCCTATCTCTCAGTACAATTAGGTCTTCTAAAGGCTTTGGTTGCTGTTTTGTCCATATCAAACCAATAGATTTCAAGCGGTTCTTTGCGTGTATTCTTGTGTAGCCTACGCCTTGTTCGCCTTCATCAATACTGATCCACTTCAGCTGATCAAGCGCCTTGTACACGTCAATGAAGTAACGAAAGGAATAATGGATTCTAGTAGGGCATTTAGTCTTATTAGTTGAGTAACCATCAGTCTTTTTAACCACTGATATACGAGTAGGCGCTTTCTTACTGCTGACAGTGCTGTAGGCGCAATAGAGGGCTGATAGAAGGTGTTTAGCTAAGATTAGTTGATGTTGTGTTCTCTTTTCAGCAGCAGCTGGAGACGAGCCTCTGGTGGTTTTTCTAGCAGCCTCAATAGTGGCCATAACCTCAGCAGCTAACTCGTCAATGAAGTCAGCTTGTAGTATTGGATACCAATCAAAGCGAAGGCCATCTTTAACTGATAGTGTTTTTGACACTGTTACTTAACCCTTATCTAAACAACTCAATAGCTTCAGCACCTGTCATTCCAACCTTAATACCAAGTTTAGTTGCATCCTTAGACACTGCCTTAATAGTTGCTTCAAGCATATCATTATGGGTATTTACACCAGAGACTATGGCACAGGCTTCATCAGCACAAGCACCTACATTGATGTAACCACATCCTAAAAAACCTAAGGAGCCTTTGACTATTAGTAAAGGTGCTTCAAGGCTTATCTTACTTCTCTCAAGACCAGACCAATCAAAGGGATTGTCATCAGCAAAGGTGAGTACAGGGAGGACCAAGAGGATTAGTCAAAGCAATCGTTTCATACCCTAATCTTATTCAGATTGGAGTTTTTGTATACGTTCCGATTCAGCCTGTATCCTTGCCTCTAAATCACCAATATTTTCCTGAACACGAGTTGCACCTATTTGACCAGCCTGCGCCATGAGTGTAGGCATTTTCTCAACTGACTTTTTACCTACATCAGTTGAATAAAAGGCATTAATTTCGCGCAGTTCAGAGGCGGTGAATTCCTCCGAATACATTTTTATCAAGTCAGGCTTTAGACTCTCATAGCTCATATTTTCATTCAGAAATTCCATCATAACTCCCTTGTAAGGTGCTAAGGCTGGACTCTGCTGCAGCTGAATATCAAGCATTTGGGACATTGACTGTTCCATCGCCGCCTGCATTCCAACCATATTAAGTAGCTTCTCAGCTTCTTTTTCAGAAGCCGCGTCAGCCGAAGAAATTGAGGACACACATAGAGCGGTTATCAGCACAAAAACTTTTGAAAAATCCATTCTAACTCCATTAATTAGATGATTGATGAGTTAATCATAGATGAATAGCCTATCAAGTCAAATAAAGGCCAGACCAAGACCTAATTCAGACTCTATAAAAGCCATAAAAAAAACCCCTTTAAAAAGGACGCACGCAAGCCTCGCTTAGAACGCAACACAGGCTGCTTTTAGACCCTTCTAAGCACACCTGCCAACTACTATAAAACCAGCAATAACGTGGCTCTCAGGGCGATCCGGGGTGTTCTATGGCATGCTATGGAATAAGGTTGGCTGGGGTGCTGGAGAGTGGATAAATAGGATGATTTAGTACCAGTGTAGGCACTCTCTCATGCTGTTTTAGGCACAGCAGAAATAAATATTCAGACAGAAATGAACTTTCCATCACATAGCTGTCTTAATAAGCGTGAATGATTCTCCCCAAGAACATGATCAGTTATATCTCTCCGAAGAAGCCCTGTTTACGCAGGGTTTTTTTGTGCCTCATGAACAGCTTTTTCAAAACCAGCCTACTTTGTATCTGGGCAGGAACAGTAACTATAAAACTAGAGTGGCGAATTGATCATTACTTTGAATCATGGTCGCACATCTTATCGCTTGCGTAGTCAGTGAGGAGAAACGGAAAAAGTCCGTGTAGCAATAAAGCGAAAGCCATACTCCAAGCATGCAACAAATGTTGGAAATATCCCATGCCAATATCTTTTAAATGGTTGTTCATACGTTTAATCTCTAGTTATCACGTTCATTTATCAAAGCCTAGAGTGTTTCAGATAGCTACAAGAAAGGCAAACCACCTGCAATGTATCTCCCCAGATACAGTAACAACCACAAGCACTCAGCAGCTCCCCCGCCCCCCCTAAAGGCTACCCCAATGGAATACTCAAGGGCGGCTTGTGTCGGTCTGAGGTAGACAAAATGGTAGACGTAAATGTGCCTTTGACAATGAACTGGACGGGTGTCAACATCAGTAATCACAAGGATCAATGGCATTACAGGTGCCTGCCTAGGGCAATGATGGGAGGCCCCGGGCACCATTTAGTCACTTAACCCATTGATCTACTTTTGTATTTCTTAAATCACACAGGTAGGGTAGACATTGCGTCCAAGATAGTGTGTCCCGAAAGCGTAAGCCCATTGGTACTGACAAGCTAAGGTCTTTACAGCGCAAGTGTATTGATGACTCGAGTCACCTAGTCTCCGGCAGCAATTTATTGATTGCGCCCTAGTTTTAGAGAGCCTCAACGGACACGCGGCTTGGTTAATTTGACAAGTAGGGGTGTTCAGCGAAAAATGGAAATTAAAAACTAAAAGGAAAAACGGCATGGCTGCGCGTATTGGTAATTTTATTATATTTTTGATTCTTTCTGTGCTCACTTTGGGTATCTACCCCCTCTACTTTTTCGTCACCAGACAGCAAGAGAACACTGAATTGCTCAAAGAGATAAGAGGCGAATTACAAAAACGAAATCAAACTTAAAATCTTTAGCCTAAGAGGGGATAGCCATGGTTGAGGCATCGGAGGTTAGACCTACTGTGTGCTGGATATAAAATATGCATTGTTGAATAAATCGGGGCGCTGTGTTTCTATACTGGGGCCTCTATTTAGCACCCGTACGGACAGATAAACCAATGGAAACTAGCCTTTACGTCAAGACAGCCCTGATTTTGTCGATTCAATTAGGTATCGTATTTATTGGATGCTACTGTTTTATAAGATACGCCCGTCAATCTTGCATGGAGGATCGACCCTTTTTTGGCTTTCGGTTCGAAGCTAAAAAAAACAGCCGAGGCGAATTAGATCTGGTTCCTATTGTTCCTGAACCCCTTATTAAAGCTTCACCTTCAGTCAAAGCTTCGACTCGAGAGTATGATGAAGAGCCAATACAACATAATCCTCTTGTAATAAAGTTGGTATGGGTCTGGTTTGTAAGTAATCTTGGAATGATATTTTTAGCACCTGTAAGTACTTTGCTGAGTGCAACCCTAATGACCATCTCCAGCATAACCTTTGCTCCGCTGCTGGGTGTCATGATGCTCGAAGCAGATGAAAATGATGGGCTCCGGACAATATTGTTTACCCTCTTTATTACGTTTGCTGCTGCTCTTGTGGGTATGTATTCGGGTATAGATTTTTCCTTTATGAGGGAATTCTTATTCTACAGTCTCTGTGTGCTCATACTGTTCGGGCTGGTGAGATTATTATTTGGTATGAGCGACGCGTTGGTGAGGTTTAAAGCTATTGTCGGCGCAATATTGTTTACACTATTTCTTGTCTATGATTTTAATAGGCTCAAACAGCTCAATGATTTTGGAGTAAATGATTGGGTAACTGCATTACATATGGCGATTAGTTTATATCTCGATATTATAAATCTCCTCCTAGAACTACTGGAAGCCATGGGATAACTCACAGCCGTCCGCTTCTCAGATTTGATTGTAATGGCAGGAGTAACCCGGCACCCTGGGCCCTGAGTTACGCGCCAGACAGGTTGGCTGCACTAGTTTAGCCATCAGTCGGGTCAATGCAGGACATGAGCTGCTCTTCCCAGGTTTCCAAGATGTGCTCGGCAATGATTTCAATTCGGCTCTCAATGCAATCATCCAGTTCAATCTCAGTGAGGGCATCACTGGTTAAGTTATAACCGAAAACACCTGCTTCAGTGATAAAGACTGCTTTCATTCTCTCAGCGGTAATGCCACTAAGAAATGCAAATAGCCTGCTGCTGTTGAAGGTTTTTGTCGCTGCAAAGCGCCAACCAATACTATGGAACCCTTCACCTTTGTTGACCGCCTTAATATAGCCAGATGCTGGCATAGCCGCATTGGTTAAATCATTATCCGAGCCCGAGTGATGATTATGTTGTTTATGATGGATCTGATCAGACAGGGCAGTGGCCCCCTGTAATAGCTCAGTTGATAATCTTCCCTGTTGAGTTAAAACAACCTCTGTGTTGGGTAGAGCTGTTGATTGAGCATAGTCTCTGAGCAGAGCTTCGTGATTGGGCTGGTACAAATCTTGTTTATTGCCAACGATTACATCAGCGATAGCTATTTGCTGATTAAATGTTTGGTGATCTGTATAGCGAGGCTCCTCAAGCTTTCGTGCGTCAACCAAAGTGAGGGTTTTTTGGACTGAAAGAACCCCCTGATAATCGACAGATAATAGCTCTAAAATCTCCATTGGATGTCCCAGCCCGGTAGGTTCAATGAGTAAACGATGTGGCCGGGACTTGGTGAGCAGTTGGTTTAAAGCGATCTGCATGGGTAGGCCAGAGGTACAGCACATGCAGCCTCCAGGTACCTCGCGGATATACACTTGCTGCTCTTCACTGTGACGACCTTCGAGCAGGCTGCCGTCAACGCCAATTTCACCAAACTCATTTACCAGTACAGCCCAGCGTTCATCGGCGGGCTTAGACCGCAGTAAATGCAATATCGCTGAGGTTTTTCCTGCTCCTAAAAAACCTGTAATGATGTTAGTGGGAATGGCACAGAGATTATTCTTTGATGGGCTCACGACGCAGAGCTCAGTACTGACACAGCTTTATTGACATGATCAATTTCAAAATAAAAACAATTGTGGCGTCCAGTATGGCAGGCGCCGCCGGTTTGCTTAACCAGACACAAAATAGCATCGCCATCACAATCCAGCCGCATTGACTCCAGCATCTGAAAATTGCCGCTGGTTTCCCCCTTGACCCATTTTTTACGTCGGCTTCGCGACCAGTAGGTCATGCGGCCGGTCGACAGGGTTTCTTGTATGGAATTTTTATTCATCCATGCCAGCATCAATACCTCTTGACTGACGGCATCTTGAGTGACAACAGGTATCAGTCCATTGTCATCAAAGCTTACCTCATCGAGGATATCTTTGAGTGCCAGGGTCTGTCCCTTGTCAAGCCGCTCAATCGAGCGAAAATAGATACTCTTGCCCATCGACTCTTTAATCTCTGCTATCACAAGCTGTGACGTCAAAGTCGCATTCACAACTTAGCTTTTGACATAATTTATGGTTGAGTAGGTGCCCAGCTGCGATCAAGCTGGCACCAAAGGTTGTCGCGATTTTTTCACCTGCCTCGCCAATAACCTCATGGCCCAATAGGGCGGACAGAACCAGTATTGTCAGCCCTGTAATGCCAAGCGCTAGGGTTCTGAGATCTCGATGCTTCTGGCAGCCGATGGTGAGTGCAAATAAACTGATGGGCACTACAGCTATAAGCATCCATAAGTGAAACAGCTCGTCCCCTAAAAACAGTGCCAGTGCAGTGGGCAGAAAAATGGCCAGCAG
>Ga0228668_1000698_pt1 | contig 12618 bp, 12 predicted proteins | sample 82DmetaG_FD_182701 | JGI IMG/M metagenome (GOLD analysis project Ga0228668, IMG submission 182701) | Seawater microbial communities from Monterey Bay, California, United States - 82D | ecosystem: Environmental > Aquatic > Marine > Coastal | place: USA: California | collected 2016-10-10
CAAATCTATTAATAAAATTAAATTTTTGATTGTCATTTTCCAAAATTAAATCGACTTTATTGATTTTTTGTCTGCTGGATTCATTAAATGATATATTACTATTCATTAATTCAGAAATTTTAGCTCGTTTTACTAACGCATCGAAATTTTTTGGCTTTGTTGGAGGAATGATATACTTTTCATCTGAATTATTAATTAAAGTTATTTTCTTTGCTGATAGGTTTACTGGTCGTAATTTTGGCTCATAGTTTTCTATATTTTCAGAGAATGCATTTTTCAAAATTATATTTTCTTGAATAATTGCAGAAAATACTTTGCTTGGGGTACATAAAATAAAAATTAATAAAGAAATATTTGCAAATAATTTAAAAATAAATTTTCTGTTTAAATATGAAAATTGTATTTTCATTTTATTAGCTCATTGGTAAATTTAATTAAGGTTATTTGATTAAAAATTTATTCACAAGTAGTGACTTAATTAAGTAACCTCATTGAGCAATGAAATGTAAAATTATATTTAAAATGATTAATTTTACTTAGGTTTCGTGGCATATAATGCAACTGCAGCAGCGTTTGAAACATTAAGTGATCCAAAAGCTGCGGCGTATTTTATTTTCACCAGTTCATCGCATGTTTCTTTAGTCAATTCTCTTAAACCTGGTCCTTCAGCTCCAAGCACTATCGCTAAAGGCTTATTGATATTGAGTTCCACGATATCATCAATGCTATTTTCAGCCGTACCATCTAGACCTACTACATAGTAACCCATTTCTTTTAATGATTTAATTGATGTAGCAAGATTTCTAACTCGCAAATATGGTTGACGTTCGAGAGCCCCTGATGCTGTTTTTGCTAATGCACCAGTTTCAGGCGCTGAATTCCTTGCTGTAGCGATTACAGCTCTAGCACCAAATACTTCTGCTGATCGCAATATTGCGCCTACGTTATGTGGATCAGTTACTCTATCTAGAATAACTAATCTTGCATTTTTATCATTTCGAGGTGCGCAAACTGTTGACATATTTCCCCAATCTAAAGGCTTTACCTCAAGTGCGGCCCCTTGATGAACTGATTGAGGGTCAATAGGTGGATTGAATTTTCTTGGATCAATGACCTCGGCATTAATTCCAGATTTTAGTATTGAGTCAGATAATTTATCGCTCGCATTTTTAGTCACCATAAGGCGAATGCGTTCCCGCATGGGATTTTCTAAGGCATCACGCACTGCGTGTAGTCCAAATAACCAAACAGTTTCGGCATTCCCAGCGCTTCTTTGGCGTTCTTTTTCAACAATCCAAAGTGGTTTTTTCTTTGATCTTGGTGCCATTTGAGATGTCCTTATCAATTTATTACTCTTTGCACTGCTTAAGCTTGCACTGCAAGTTCACTTTGTTGTTTTTTGATGTTGACGAACGTGTTCACTCCGCCTATTCAGGCCATCGTTGGGTATGTTTACATATCTAAGGGCGACAGGCCGCAAGGTGTGGCAGGGGACTGTAACTCCCTCGCGGAGACGCACGCCTGGTTCGATTCCAGGGTCGCCCACCACTTACTTTCATACGGTAAAATTTTGATGGTTTAAATAAAAACCGAAAGAGATTTAAATTAAAAAGTGGAAAAATTATCTGTTTTGAATTTTAAATTTTAATTTGTAATCTAACTCTTCTGGCAATCTTGATTGATTAACACTTGGTTCGCCTTAAGATAACCGCTTCTTTCCTACCAGAAAGAATATCAAGAAAACTGATAACTAATCTCTTTTGTCTGAAAGCACCGCCATTTATATGCATTAAGCCAAGATTAAAAAAGGTGCCGTTCTTTGGCATACAAAGCTGCTTGTGTTCTATTCGACACTCCCAACTTAGAGAATAAATTCTTAACGTGAAGTTTTACTGTAACTTCTTGGATATCAAGGTTCCTTGCTATCTCTTTGTTTGATAGACCGATGCATAACTGCTCGAGCGTTTGCATTTCACGTGCAGAAACATTGGTGAAATCGCCATGACTTTTTTCTGCTGGTGCAGATGATACATAATCGAAAGGTAGGTATCGTTCTCCTGCTAAAATGAACTTAATTGCGTTAATGAATGAGGTAGCTGATAATGATTTTGGGATAAATCCCCTTGCATAATGTTCCATAGCTTTATTTGCAACTTCACGATTAGCAACACCTGACATAAGTGCAACTTTGGTAGATGGATATGATGTGCAAGCACGCTCTAATCCTTGAAGTCCATTCATACCAGGCATGTTATAGTCTAGTATCAACAGATCGATAGAGTCTAATCCGCTCATAATTTCTAAAGCGTTACTCAGGTCATGAGCAGTGAAGACATTAAAGTCATCCACTGTTTCTATGTATGCAGCTATAGTATCACGGACTAAATCATGATCATCGGCTATAAGAATATTTGTCATGTTTAATTAGTAATATAATCCTACCCCTATTAATAGAAAAAAAATGTAAAATTATCTTCATAACTATACTTTAGTATATAATACTATACTGATGCTTTATTTCGTCATACTTCCGACTAGGTTATTAATGTTTAAACAAATTTGTAGCATTTAGTAGAGCTCTTTGCCTCTTATCAAATCCAATTCCTTTAGGCCAATAGCAGTTTGTTTCACATTTTTATATAAGTTAAAGTATGCAAATGAATGTTGAATTAAAAGGGTATAGAAGTCTAATTTTGGTAGGTCTATGTCTGCTAGCAGTTTTGCTTGGACTGATGATAAGTAAACTACTTTCTGAGTACCAGGATTTATTAATTGTAGAAGACACAATCTTTACAGGACAGGATTACTACCAGCTTAATGCTCAATTAGCAGACTTAGAGATAAGTTTGCTCGAAGAAACAACAAATAATAATTTATCAAAAGATGAACTTTTACTGAAGGTCGATACTGTCTTAAACAAACTTTTGGACCTTGAAGGCAGTAAATCTGGGGTAATTTTAGGGTATAATGAAGAAGTAAGGATCTTAATGAAGCCTATCGATCAATTTGTTGATGAAACAATTTCAATTATTGACAAGGAAGGTGAAATATCAATCAACGATATTCTGTTTTTGCGTAATATGGTAAAGAAAATCAGGCCTAAAATTAGTAAAAACGCATTTCTAGTTTATCGATTAGCAGTTATTCGATCGCAAGAGCATCGAGTAAATTTTTCAAAGCAACTTATTTGGACTGGTGGCTCTTCTGTTCTTTTATTAATAATGCTTGCTAGCTTATTGTTTTTATTAGATCGAATGCTGAGATCAGAGATTAGGCGTGGATATGAACTTACTGCTTCCTCAAGACAATTAGCATTAACTGTGGCTGGCTCAATGGATGCAATTATCATTGCAGACGGCTACAGTAAAATCATTGAATACAACACCTCAGCTCAAGGTGTCTTTGGATGGTCTCGAGAGGAAATCATTGGGAGAACCATGGAGGAAATTTTCTTCCGTAAAGGTTTGGAGGATGCTTATAAAAATGCAATGGCTCAATCATTGGAGCAAAAAAAGGCGACTAACATTGAGGGCGTTCGAGTAGGTTTAACAGCTTGGAGAAAAAGTGGCGAAGAATTCCCTGTCGAATTAAATATGACTTATGTTGAGCGAAATAATGATGCCATATACATGGCGTATATTCGTGATGTAAGTGATCGAAAGTTAGCTGAAAAAAATTTAATTGAAGCCCGTGATCGTGCTGAGCGTACAGACAAAGCAAAGTCACGATTTCTAACAGTTATGAGCCATGAAATGCGAACCCCTTTGGCTGGAATTGTTGGCGTAATGGACTTGCTAAAGGCTACAAAACTTACAAAAAAGCAGGATCATTATGTTCAGATTGCAACATCCTCAAGTGAGATTTTGTTAGAACATATTAATGAAGCGCTTGATATTACAAGGATTGAAGATGGAGCTCTTAAGTTATCTCCTCAAGAATTTGATTTGGATGATTTGGTTAGATCTTTGATTGATGTGCTTAAGCCACTCGCAAATGAGAAAGGTTTAAAGCTAGTGCTTCAAATTGATAAAAATATCAATACTAATTTTATGGGAGACAAACATCGTATTAGGCAGGTACTGACAAACCTAGTGGGTAATTCAATCAAATTTACAGAACAGGGAAGTATTAAACTCCTAATTAATTGTAGCAAGGGATCAGGTGTTTCCAATTTTAAATTCAACATAATTGATACTGGCGTGGGTATTGCACCAGAAAACCATGAAAAGATTTTTGATGATTTTGTCGCCATTTCGTCTGGTGATGCGCGTCAAACGCGGGGTGATGGATTGGGACTTTCTATTTCTCGCAAAATTGCACGTAAAATGGGTGGTGACATTTATGTGGAAAGTGACATTCATAAAGGTGCTAAATTTATTTTATCTTTACCTCTGAAACCTGTCGGTAAGATTAATCGCGTCAAAGATAAAGCACCAATTATTCCCAATAATAAATCCAAAAAAATTGATGTTCTTGTTGTCGAGGATAGTATTACGAATATGGAAGTTCTTTGCGATATGCTTGAAGGAATGGGCCATACTGTGAGTAGAGCAATGAATGGTTTGGAATCCTTAGATCAAGCTAAAAACCAAATATTTGATATCATTTTCATGGATATTAACATGCCAATTATGGGTGGCATAGAAGCTGCAGAAAAAATTCGTTCAGATGGAGGATTAAATTCAAAAACATATATTGTCGGACTTACAGCGCACAGTAGTGACGAGTTTGGAGTAGAAGCAAAACAAGCTGGAATGAATTGCTATTTTACAAAGCCAATCCGTTTAGCTGCTTTACGAGGGATTATTTCAGATCTTACTTTTGATTCTTCATTTGAAGCTATTGCTGATCTCTCACCAGTTCTAAAGGAATTATTTGAAACCCTTGGCATTGAAAAAGCCTTGGGAGTTGGTTGGATATTTTTTGAAGAGCTTGAAGTGTTTATTAAACAATGTAATCAGGGTATATTTGAAAAAGATAATAAAGCATTGGCGGAGGCTGCTCATAAATTGAAAGGTGCCTCAGCTATGTTGGGTCAAGAATTATTAGAAAAGCCTCTTGCTCAATTAGAAATTGATGCCCAAAATGATGCCATCAAAGATTTTAGTGGCCGTATTCAAAGACTTGAAAGTATTTCAAAACAATCGGAGGATATGTTTAGTAATTATGTATCCTTATTAATAAAATAGGTGCGCTTATGTAGTATGATCGTCTTCATAGATTGCATTATTTTTGTTTGGAGAAAGTCCTTCTTATATTGTGATCATTTCATTGATATGTACATTAATTGTACATATTCTATGTAATTAATTAGAACTAATAAAAGTAACATCCCATTCTCATGTATTTTAAATTTAAATGTTAACCGAAATAAAAGCATATGTACCAAAGTTCTGAACTTTCTAAATTTTTCTGGGTTTCAATGAGCATAGCCTATGCTTTTTGTTTTTCTGCATTGTATACATATACAACAATTCCAGAACATACTCTTGAACTCAATAATACCGATCAGATTATTATAACAATGAAACTTGCCATTGTTCGACTGGTAATTGTGGCAATAGCTTTGTTAACATATCCCGTAATTCTTTTTAAGTTTTTCGAATATGCAAAGTACTTTACTGTTGCATTAACTGCATGGGCAATTGCCATATATATTGATGATAATTTTGTTTTATTAGGAATTATTCAATACCCAGAAAGTGCGTTGATTTCCCTGGTGCAGTTAGTTCATCCAATATTGATTGCTAGTTTGCTCTGGATGAGCATTGAGCTCATATTTCTCAATATGGCTAAGGATTGATGTTATGAAAAATAAAAATATTAACAATCTTGAATTATCAACTATACTTGGGCATACCGATGAACACATAAATGAAAAAAGTTATGTCTTTCAATCTTCTTCATTTAAATTGATATTTAGTTTTATAAATTTATACGCCTTCATAATTATTGCATTATTCTTTCTGGTAAAAGGCAATCTTATTGAAGGTATAAATTGGGATTTCCTCGATCAAGGATATTTATCTGTATTGAACACTCGATCTATTTTGGTATCTATACTTGTTATTTCTTTAAATATTTCAATCTATTTTAATTATGGATTTAAGTATGTCTGTCTAGTACTTTTAGTATTTATGATTAATGGTGCAATCGATAACGCCACACTCTTTTCTAACAACATGCATTTAATTGACAGGCCATATTTTGCAATATTTAATGTTACTAGGCCCTTATTTATCATTGCACTATTTTGGGTTTTTATAATCCACAAAGATAAGAAAAAATCACCAAAAAAAGTATAAGATTTAATAATCACTGATATTTTTATTGTTTGATAAAATTTTCATCAGTACTCTAGTTGTATTGTTCATCTAGGCACCTTTGATGAGATTTGACCGTATTTGTAAAGGTCACCTAAAAGCTTTAAGCCTTTGTGCTTGTGATATCATTAGTAAGTAATTGTAACGACGATCTGGTCACTATAATCCCCCTCGGGCACCATTTGCGCTGATGGGATAATGCCATAAACTTTATGGGTTTGAGGGCTGCCAGTTCCGGTAAGCGCAACACTTGTGGGGGTGGTATTCCCCCAAATCCTTTCCCGAGAGACATCTGAATAAACCTGGTAGACTAGATAGTCGCCTGCTTCAGATGCCATACGGCGAACTGGCACATCATCCGAACCCGATCCCGCGGAATTACCCGCATTCATTGTGATCAGGGCTGCTGCGCCTGAGGTGCAGCTTGAAATTACCGTAGCCATAGCATCAAGCGCGGTCGATGCGTTGGCGACAACACCATCATAGGCTCCAAACGCCATTGGGGTGGTTTCTATGGAACAGGAATGCTTAATTGTTGCGCTAACGCTCATGTTTGAAGTGCCTGTGTCAGCGTGGGATTGGGTGGCTAGAATAGCGAAACCGAGTACTATAGCTGATAGGATCGCTCGTTTCAGAATGCTTAGTTTTAATTTTGAATTCATAATTCGTTCATTTTATCAAACAAATTTATCTCCGCACTACCACTGGAAGTGGTTAATTTGACCGTTTGTTCTTGTTGTATGCAATAAAAGGTTCCCCTTAAGTTGATAAGTAAGGGTCAAAATAACGACATCCCATTATGCCACTTAATGGCATGTATTTGTCAAAGGTCCTTGTAGCTATTAACACTTATTACACACTACTTAAGTATAGGAGTATATACTAAAGTGGTATTATGTCTGTACTTTTTTTTAAAATTCTATCCCACTACCTCAAGTCAGAGACTGCCGATACTGATAGAAGTGAATTCATGTGGATGGTTGCTCCTATCCATTGCAGAAAACTGCATTTTAAAAAAAAGGAAAAAAATTATGAAAATGAATTTCAAACAAAATAGTGTAAAGCTTGCAATCGCAGCAGGCTTGTTGGGTGGTTCGGTCGGTTTTACTCTACCTGCATTCGCTGCTACAACAACATCAAATTTAGCAGTTAAAGCATCAATTGGCAATGCATGCGTAGTGTCCACTGAGGAGCTAAACTTCGGAACCTACAATCCCAATGCAACTCAAGACCTTGCGGCGACTGGCAAAATAAAAACAACTTGTACTGCAGGTGCAACAGGTACCATAAAAATAGGTAAGGGTGTCAACGCTGTATCAGATAGCACTGATAATGCTCCGGTTCGCCGTATGGTACACGGTTCTAATGCGGCTAAATTTCTATCTTATGATGTTTTTACCGATAGTAATGGCACAGTACAATGGAACCATACAACCGATGGTGACGCAGCTTTAAGTGGTACTGGTAGTGAAGCCACTGCAATTGTTTATGGTAAAATCGCAAAAAATCAAACAACTGCTATAGCGGGGGATTATACAGACACATTACTTGTGACAATAAATTATTAATATTATCTATATAATAATACAGGTCGCTTGCGACCTGTATTTTTCTTAAAGAATTTTACAAGGCAAGCTAGGTGAAAAAAATTATAAGACAACAATTAGATAAGACCATAGCTTTATCCGCTATACTAATAAGTACTGCCAATCTTAACTTGCCTGCATATGCTACTTCATCAACAGTAAATATGGATGTAAAAGCTAACATCACAGCAAATTGCACTATGAGTAACACAGACTTAGACTTTGGTGTCTATGACGCTACTGGCATTCACAAATCAAGAGACCTCTTGGCTACTGCCACAATATCAACGACCTGCACTTCAGGTACAAATGGGGTTATAACCATGAGCCAGGGTGGCCATTCTTTATATTGTGTCATTAATGATTGTCATCGCCAGTTGAGTAATGATGAAGAAACCAGTACTCTCAGATACAATATTTATACTGATGAAAATTTAAATTTTTCAGATATATGGAATCATGATGTTGATGAAATGAGTTCAGTCGCCCAAGTGGTGGGTAACGGCCTTTCTCAGGATATGACTGTTTATGGTAAAATTACAAAAAATCAAAGAAATGCTGCGGCTGGAAGTTATACTGATACAATCACTATAACTCTAAATTACTAATGCTGACACGAGTAATTATAAATACCATTTTTGGCCTATGTGTTTACCTAGTGGTAGCCAATGTTGCTAATGCTGCTACTCTTGGAGTAAGCCCAGTGCGAGTGACGCTATCTGATAAGAAAAAGATAGATACAATAACCGTACGCAATGACGGTGCTGAGCCGGTGTCGATGCAATTGGAAGTGTCGAGCTGGTCAAAAGAGGAGGGAAAGGATATTTTTTCGCCCACCCGTGAGTTGATTGTAAATCCACCTATTTTCACAGTTCCAGCAGGTGGCTCACAGTTGATCCGAGTTGGGCTGCGGGGTACTTCTGATACGCAGCATGAGTTGACCTATCGTATCTTTCTTCAGGAATTACCAAATCCAGCCAGTTCCAATTTTAATGGAGCAAAAATGTTAATGCGCATCAGTCTTCCAGTGTTTGTATTGCCCAAGATTGCAGCGAAACCAGTCTTACGCTGGCGGGCAATTCGTACTTCGGATGGTGGACTAAAAATAAGTACAACCAATGATGGTAATGCTCATATTCAAATTATAAATTTCAGTCTGACCCAGCCTGGTAAAGCGCAACCATGGATAACTCAACAGTACACTGATTACGTTCTAATTGGACAGAGCTTTGATTGGGTCCTGCCGGCCAGTGCAGATTACTCCATACCGAAGACGGGTAATACCATACAGCTTTTTGCACAGACAGATGCCGGTGACATTGAGGCTGAAGTCTTGGTTTCACCTTGATAGGGGCACGGCAATGGCCGTCCTCCATAGAACTTATACCTGTATATTCATAAATGTACGCCTACTTCTGGTAAGCATGTTGATGCTAAATCCGTCCACTTTGTTAGCAGAAGGCACGTCGCTTGAAATAGAAGAAGTTTTCCTGGATGTATTTATTAATGATCAGCGCAAAGACACAGTCCTGTTGCTCCGTAACGAGAACCGTTTGTTCGTGGGGGCTCAAGAGCTTCAACGTTGGCGTTTGCGCTTGCCTAATAATAACCCCCTAAAGTTCTATGACGAGGATTTCTATGCACTTGATGCCCTAGCGGGTCTGACATTCAAAATAGATGACACAACACAATCACTGCTGATGCAAGTGCCGCCACGTTTATTTGAAGCTACGTATCTGAACGGGCAGGAGATCGAACTTGGAGTTCCTTCTTCTGCATCTCAAGGTGGATTTATAAATTACAGTCTGTCTGCAAATCATTCGCAGGAGCTAACCAGTAGTGCTGGGTTGATAGACCTGGGTGGGTTTGGTGGCTGGGGCTCAGGCCAAACTCGTATTTTGGGGGTAGACCTTAACAAACAAGCTCGTGCCATTCGGCTCGAAAGTACATGGATACGTGATAAGCCAATAGAATTTACTAGACTTCGTTTTGGTGATGCAATCAGTGGTTCAAGTAGTTGGGGCGGTATGGTGCGTTTTGGGGGCGTCCAGTGGGCGACTGATTTTTCTCTCCAGCCTGGATTTGTGACCTCACCGCGACCAGGGATTTCTGGCGAATCCGCGTTGCCCTCCACGGTGGAACTTTACGTCGATAATCTCTTGCGTATGAGACGTGAAGTGCCCAGTGGGCCGTTCACCATTCAGGATTTACCGGTAATAGACGGTCAAGGGGATGCACAATTGGTCGTGCGTGACATATTGGGGCGCGAGCAGATCATCACACTACCCTTCTTTACCAACTCAAAACTTCTTAAGCAGGGTTTGCAAGATTATTCTTACGAGTTAGGATTTGTGCGTAGGAATTTTGGTATTGATAGCAATAATTACGGCCGACTTGTGGCGGTTGGCACACACCGCTTTGGTATCACCGAAAAATTTACAGGCGAGGTTCATGGTGAATTGCTTGCTAATCAGCAATCTGTAGGTCTTGGTGGCGTGTTTTTATCCTCGGCAGCAGGTGTGTTGTCTGGTTCCCTTGCCATGAGCCACAGCAAAAAAGGATTAGGCGGATTAATTGGTCTCGGATTTCAGCGCCAAACTGGTAATTTTAGTTTTGGTGCGAACACCCAGTTAGCCAGCAAGAACTTTACGAAATTAGGGTTGCAACCCGAGAAACTTGCACCGCGACACATAAGCCAGATGAATTTTAAAGTGGCTACAAATAACTATGGCTCTTTAGCAATAAATTACACTCAGCAGGCCTTCCGAGATTTAGAAGAGTACAAGTCTGTAAGTGGTAGTTATGTTAAAGAAGTATCAGGTTTAGGTAACCTGAGTGCGTCCGTGACTAGGTATCTGAGCGGTGAGGCAAAGACAGTATTTGGCCTTAACTTCTCAATGAACCTAAGCCTTGGAAATCGCACGCATGCTAACATTAGTACGTCAGCAAAGCCAGGCCGCAATAATACAAATTTACAGCTAAACCGTCGAATGCCTGCCGGAAGTGGGGTTGGTTATCGTCTTGTATCTGGGCTAGGCGACTCAGATCGCCGTGAGGCAGAGGTAAGCCTACAAAACGGTGTTGGTAATTATAGTTTGGCGGCAGCTCAATCCCAAGGCAAAACAGCCCTTCGAGGTAGTCTAAGCGGCGGTATGGCTTTCCTCGGAGGTAATTCTTTTTTCAGCCGGCGTATCGAGGATAGTTTTGCAGTGGTGCAGCTGCCCGGCTATGCGGACGTGGGCATTTATAAAGACAACCAACTGTCAACACGCACTGATAGCAAGGGTAATGCATTACTAACAGGCCTACGCTCATATCAAAAAAACTCAGTGCGCATAGAACAGTCTGATATACCACTTGATGCTCAGGTCGGTGCAGTTCAGCTCGACGCCGTGCCATATTTTCGCAGCGGTTTAGTGCTGAAGTTTCCGGTTAAGCGCTCACGTGGAGCGCTGCTCACTGTGGTTCTCGAAAACGGTGAACTTTTGCCAGCAGGCGCACAGGTGGAAATTATTAACGAGAATATTTTAGAGAACGAATTATATCCTACCGGTATGGGGGGTGAAGTTTATTTGACTGAATTAGAGCTGGAAAATCAGTTGAGAGTCATCTGGAAAGAGCAGAGTTGTGAGTTTTCATTGCCTTTTCCTGAAACGACTGACCCACTGCCGCACCTTGGGACTTATATATGTATCGGTGTAGAGCCATGAAAACATGTATCAGTTCAAAATTCTGCTTACACCAAACTTTTAAAAGAGTTTGTGCCAGTGGGATAATTAACCTTGTGCACATAAGTAAACGCAATTGGCTAGAACCTTGGGTCATCACGATAGTTTTTCTGTTCATAGGTCAGCAGGGGCACGCATGCATGATAAACATTACAGGTGTGAACTTTGGCAGTTATGATGTGTTCAGCAATGCTGCATCTGACAGCACAGGCAACATTGATGTGAATTGCCCTAGCGGCGTTGGGTACACTATTGGCCTAAGTGCGGGAAATGGAACTTATGAGCAGCGTGGCATGAGTAGCGGCACTCACATGCTCAACTATAATCTCTATACTTCCGCTAACCGCGAATTTGTTTGGGAAGATGCAACTACTAGTGGAGCTACAGTAAGTGGCACTGGTACAGGTATGAGCGTAAATCATGTGGTTTACGGACGCATACCACCGCGCCAGAACGTTCGCGCAGGAAGTTACAGCGATACAGTCAATTTAATCATAACTTTTTGATAAAATATCTATGTGAAAGTGTGCGAATGGGAAGAGAGTAAGCCATTTTGGTATAGATACATTACATATAGATTTTTTCGAATTATTCAGAAAACTTTGCGTGTGTTTTCAGTTGATGCTTGATCTACTTAGTCAGCAGACACCTGCATCACCACTCTTTCTATAATTTTTAATGTTGTTATAAATATACGTAAAATTGATAGGTATTTTAAAGATGCATAAGCTGATTACAAACGAACATGTGCAAAGCTTCCAGAGAGATGGAGTTGTTCTCATAAAAGGACTTTTTGCCGATTATGTTGATATAATTCGATCAGGAATAGAACATAATATGTCAAATCCTGGCCCTTATGCTGCTGAAAATCTAAAAGAGGGTGAAGACGGACGTTTCTTTGATGATTATTGCAATTGGACACGTATTGATGAATTTAAAGAAGTAATCTGGAATTCTCCTGCTGCTGAAGTTGCTGCTAAT
>Ga0228668_1000710_pt1 | contig 12500 bp, 10 predicted proteins | sample 82DmetaG_FD_182701 | JGI IMG/M metagenome (GOLD analysis project Ga0228668, IMG submission 182701) | Seawater microbial communities from Monterey Bay, California, United States - 82D | ecosystem: Environmental > Aquatic > Marine > Coastal | place: USA: California | collected 2016-10-10
CGTAATCTGCCACTGTCAGTGCTGCAGGCGTCGTGCCGTCACCATTGTTATAGGCTTCGATCTTAGCAAGCGCTGCGTTGCCCGCGTTATTACCGCTTGCAGCAGAAGCAGCACCCAGAAAAAGGCCCCCACCAATGAGACTTGAAAGAATTGGTGCAAACGGCACCGGCACATCTAATGCGTCATCTAATAATATTATACGACTATCAACCCCTGATGCATGCTCTGTATAAAAGCCCCTAATTACAATTTTAGATCCATCCTCAAGGAACAAAACAAGGTCTTGACCCTTCACTTCGCTTGAAACCACCTCTTCACTTTTAAAATTAAAATATACATCTGAAGGAGAAGTGATCTCAAATATGCTATCCGCATTTTTAGTTTTCACAACCTCGCCAGTGGCCAAATTAACAATTTTCAAGTCCATGTAAGAATCCCTTTTACTTTCAGTGTTAACCTATATTCGATCTTAATAATAACAACTTAGCTGATATTAAGTAACTTTTCCCCACCAACGGTCCCCCAAAGCGCGGTCTCTGCAACGAGCATAAATGCCCCTACCTCACGCGGGGAAGAGCCACGAACGTTTGATATCCGCACCGCTACAATCGGCTCAGCCAGCTCAAGGAATTCGGCCAAATCGCTCATTTTTTTCAGCCTCTCGACCGCCATCAGAACGCGCTCTGGCGTTGCAGGCGCGTCAAGCCTTGGACACTCGGCATAGTCCGCAACCGAGGCCACTGCGTGGCCTATCGCTTCAAAGACTGAAATCCCCAACATAAACGGGGGCTCACCCACGGCTTTGCTCCGCTTGATCGTGCGCTTGGGGTTCTCGCTCCACTCGGCAAGCCTCACGTTGAACGCGCGCGGCTTGTCGCTTGCCAGCGGGATTTTGTAGGTGCTCGGTGCATGGGTGCGGAGCGCGCCTTTGTCATCCCACCAAAGTTCTTCGGTGGTCAGCCACCCCATCCCCTGAATAAACGCACCCTCCACTTGCCCACGGTCAATCGCAGGATTGAGGGAGCGCCCCACATCATGCAACACATCCGCCCGTGTCACACGGTACTCGCCTGTGAGCATATCGATTTCCACCGCAGAGCACGACGCCCCATAGGCAAAGTAGAAAAACGGCTGGCCCTTGCCCGTTGCCCGATCCCAGTGGATTTCGGGCGTCTTGTAGAAGCCTGCCGCTGAAAGTTGCACACGGTCCATATAAGCCCCCGCGATAAACTCCTTAAACGCAAACACCCTGTCGCCAACAGAAACCTGACCGTCCGCAAACTCCAGCGCCGCCTTACCCCATTTTTCGCGCGCATACTCCGTCAGCCGCGCCTTGATCTGCTCACAAGCATCAAGGGCTGCCATACCGTTGAGGTCAGTCCCGGAAGAGGCCACTGTTGCGCTCGTGTTGGGCACTTTGTCTGTCGCAGTCGACGTGATCTTAACAGCCTCAAGCGCAACACCAAAAGCTTCAGCCACAACCTGCGCAACCTTGGTGTTTAGCCCTTGGCCCATCTCTGTGCCGCCATGATTGATCATCAAGGAGCCGTCTTTATAAACGTGTAGCAAAGCTCCAGCCTGATTATACCAGGTTGCCGTAAAGCTGATGCCAAACTTTACAGGCGTCAGCGCGATCCCGCGGCGGATGATCCCGCCTTTGGCGTTATGTACGATGATATCTGCACGCCGCTTGCGATAGTCAGACGTCTCTTCAAGCTCGCCAACCAACCGCTCCAGAATATTGTCTTCAACAGTCTGATGGTAAGGCGTCACGTTGCGTTCGCCGATACCGTAAAAATTGGCCTTGCGGATATCGAGAGGGTCTTTGCCAAGCTTATAGGCGATCTCTTCAATCATCCTCTCGGCCACAATCACACCTTGCGGCCCGCCAAAGCCCCGAAAGGCCGTGTTGCTCACAGTGTTGGTTTTCATGGGGCGTGACCTGATGCGCACATGCGGGTAAAAGTAAGCATTGTCCGCATGAAAGAGCGCGCGGTCCGCCACACCGGCCCCGAAAGATCTGCCGCAAAGCCACAGCGCGCCGCCCACTGGCCCTCAACCGCCTCAATACGCCCGTCGGCGTCAAATCCCACGTCATAGTCCGCAACAAAATCGTGCCGCTTACCCGTCGCCGTCATATCTTGGTCGCGGTCAGGGCGGATTTTGACAGGGCGGTTCCATTTCTTCGCCGCCATCGCCGCGACGGCCGCAAAGAGATTCATCTGGCTTTCCTTGCCGCCAAAGCCACCGCCCATGCGCCGCACCTTCACCACAACAGAGTGCGCCGCCACGCCCAGAACCTGCGCCTCGGTTGGATGCTGGGTTGAGGCATAAATCACCACGTCGTCATCTTCAGCAGGCATCGCAAACGAGATATGCCCCTCCAGATACATGTGATCCTGCCCACCAATCGCCATGCGGCCCTTGATATGATGCGCAGCCTCTTCAAAGCCTGCTTTCACATCCCCACGCTGAAGTGTCATGGGCGCGGTCACATCAGGGTAGCCTGCTGCAATCGCCTCAAGCGGCTCCAGTACATGCGGCAACGCATCAATCTCGACCCGCGCCAGCTCGGCGGCCCGCCGCGCGATATCGCGGCTCTCGGCAATCACGGCAAAAAGCGGTTGGCCATGAAACTCCACAGTCGTGTCAGGGAAAACAGGCTCATCCCCTGCATGCACAGCAGACACATCATTGATCCCGGGGATATCCGTAGCCGTGAGTACTCCCACAACTCCTTCGCACGCCAGAACAGCGCTCAAATCAAGCGCCCTGATCGTGCCATGTGCCACTTTGGAGCAGCCGAGATAGGCGTGCAGCGTACCAATCGGCTCAGGGATATCGTCCGTATAATCAGCCCGCCCCGTCACTTGCTTGATGGCCGAGTCGTGCTTGGCGTCTGTGCCCGTATGTCCGAACTTGCTCATCTATACAGCCTCCAGCTTGGCCACCTGGCCCGCACCCTGCTCAGCCCAGAAGCGGCGGAAAAGGTTGCCCGCCACAAGGCTGCGATACTCGGCTGTCGCGCGCCAGTCACTGAGGGGCGCAAAGTCCTCGGCCACAGCCTCTGCCGCCGCCTCATAGCTCGCCTCTACAAATGGTTGCCCCAAAAGCGCAGCTTCTGCCTTTGCTGCGCGTTTGAGCGTGGCTGCCATTCCGCCAAAAGCGATCCGCGTCTCAGCGATCATCCCGCTTTCAACCCGCACAGCAAAACCAGCGGCCACAGCTGTAATGTCTTCATCGCGCCGTTTTGAAACCTTATAGGTCGCATGATACATCCCTGCCTGCGCAAGCGGCAGGTCGACAGCCTCGACAAATTCGCCAGCCCGCAAATCCTGCTTGCCATAGTCGATGAAGAACTCTTCCAGCGGCAGCGCCCGCACGCCCTCGGCACTGCGCAAATGCAGCGTAGCCCCTAAGGCGATAAAGACAGGTGGCGTGTCACCAATCGGCGAGCCATTGGCAATATTGCCACCCACCGTCCCCATATTGCGCACTTGCCAGCCCGCAATCCGCCTCCAGTAAGGCAAAAGATGCGGGAAGGCGCGGGCCAGTGCGACCTCGGCTTCGCTATAGCTCGCCCCGGCCCCAATTCTGAGCGATGACCCTGTTGCGACAATCTGCCGAAGCTCTGTCAAATGCCCGATAAAGACCGCTGGCGTAATGGGCTTCATCATCTTGGTCACCCAGAGGCCCACATCCGTCGCACCAGCAACAATTGTTGCCTCGGGGTGTTCAGCCAAAACATCAGCCAAATCCGCCACGCTCGCAGACAAGATGGCGCGGTCACCAGCTTTTGCCACATCCACACGCGCGCCATCAGCCAGCGCTTCAAGGCGCGTTGTCACATCCGCGCGCTCAAGCGCCAGCGGATCAGCCTCGGGCTTGCCAAGCTCTGCTGCCGCCCGCGCCGCCTTGAAGATCGGCTCATAGCATGTGCAGCGGCACAGGTTGCCCTGCAAGGCTGTCTCGATCTCGGCATCACTTAGCGCAGCGGCTTCCATCCACAATGCGTAGAGCGACATCACAATCCCAGGTGTACAGAAGCCACACTGGCTCCCGTGCGCGTCCACCATCGCTTGTTGAACAGGGTGCAATCCACCGCCCGCACCGCACAAGTGCTCAATCGTCACCACGTGGCACCTATCAAGGCTCGCCAAAAAACGGATGCAGGCATTCACCGTCTCATAGCGCAAGCCATCCTGCGTCAGGAGTCCGACAAGCACAGTACAAGCGCCGCAGTCGCCCTCTGCGCACCCTTCTTTTGTACCCGTCAGGCGCCGCGCGATGCGCAGGTAGTCCAACAACGTTTCCTGTTCACCCACCTCAGGTAGACAAACAGCCTCGCCGTTTAACAAAAATCTGATTTCATGGCGCCTCTTGCCCATAGCATTGTCTCCGCGCTGAATTTAGGCGTCAACATACGCCCCTCCCGCTCTCAATGATAGCGCGAGTTTGGCTGAACACTTTCAACAAAAATTATAAAATAAACCGTGGAGCTATCCTCCATACTGCCCAAAGCAAAAGGGAGGGCGCCATGCCCTATGTCGAGAGTATCAAGGTATTTTGCCGCGTGGTCGAGCTCGGCTTCATCACATCAGGAGGGCGTGACCTTCGGCCGGAATGGCCCTACTTTTTAGGACAGGTTTGCAACTTTCTTAAGTTGCACCAGATTTATGTTCATGCCGCTTTTCGTATAGCTGCTTGCTCGAAGCATGACGCGTCAGGAGTGCGTTTGTCGTGCGCAGTTTGAGGGCGCTCGGAGTTGTATAACCCAATCCAGGTATTGATGATCAGGGGAATCGATTGAACGTTATAGCCGTATAAGCGCTTCCATATAGTCATCGTCCCATGCGGCTGAGCGCCGTTTTTGAGGCAAGCTTATTTTGCCTGGGTTGCCGCGTAGCAGGTTAGTTGCCGCGTGATTGATGGTAGTAAAGTTGGCCGCAGCATTCCCTTTTCTTATTCGGCACTCGTCTTGTCGGAACGTGACATCGAGCACCCAGTGCAAACTGTTTTCCACTTGCCAATGGCTACGGATATGTAGCGCCATTGTCTCGGGGCAGTCCACGAATGACGAGATGTAAAAGTGCCGGATTGTTTCAATCTTTCCTCTGATTTCGCGCGTGTATTCGGTCATGACCACAGCTTTCAAGCCTGGCCAATTATGTCGGTTGATCAACCACTGCGTATCAGAACAGACCGTACAGCACCGGGTTTCAATCCGCCCATGGTCCGCCTCAATGGTTTCGGCGCTTTTAACGAACTGGTCGCCGATATTGCGTTCCAGATGTTCATCGAAAAACACCTCGACATCCTCGCGCAAACTGCCCTGATTTCCCTTCAGGCCAATCACATAATCTGATTCCTTATCAATGACTTGCTGACAAATATTTCGCTGGCAGCCCATTGCGTCAATAGTCACGATGGCCCCTTTCAAGGTCAACAGATCCAACAGCCTGGGAATGGCCGTGATCTCATTAGATTTGCCATCGACCTTGCATTGCCCGAGAACCAGTTTCTGCTCACAGGACCACGCGGAAACCATATGAATGGCGGCCTTTCCAGACGTCCTATCAAAGGAACGCCGAAGCGTCTTGCCATCAATAGCGACAACGCCGTCAAGCACGTCATGCAAGCTCGCTATCCATTCTACAAAGCACTGCTGAAACGCCTCAATATCCAAGCGCGCAAACAAGATGCCCAGTTGATCATGACTGGGCGTTCCGTCCTTAAAGGGGAGAAATCGACGCAGCAGCTCAAGCTTCTTCTCCCCGTAAAGCGCGATGGACGTCCACCCATCCGCGCCAGAAATCACCGCGCACAGAACAAGCAGAAAAACTTCGTCCAAGGGGTATGTCACCTTGGCCTCTTGGCGCGGGTCATCAATCCTCGCAAAGTGCTTCAAAAAAACGGGCGTGCAGGGCTCTTTTGTGCTGGGGAACATGCAAAATCTCCAAAATCAGGTGCTCTCACCACCTTTGATTCAGAAAAATCGCAACTTGTCAGCAACTTATTCAATCGATTGCCCTGTATTAATGATTCGTTTTACTTGAAAACGATTGGTGATTTCATCTAGTTATGTGGCCTCCTGCTTCAGCGACTGCTATGATAGTTTGATAAAAATATTGTTGAAGACTTGGCACCTAATGTATCCTTTGACGCAGCGGATTGCTTCCAATTTGGAATGGCCCTGGGCTACTCGGCCCGCTACTAATTCTTTGACCTTTGGGTCAAGCCCCAACCGTCCGATAGCGATGATATGAACCACGCTATTTGCTGCGTTGTCGCCGCCTCAGTTCAATCGGTCTCGTGTTGTTGTTCCTGACCAGGCTGACATAGGGCGGCAAAGCATGCTTCGGATCGCAGCCTCCGGATTATTGCCTGCCGTGAGTAACAACTGTTCAGTGCCTGGCGTGCCCCCATCGGGTGTTCCAGTTTAATTGTTAGTGCATTGTTGGCCTCTGGTCCATCGGAGCGATGCTTTCCGGCGCGGGCGGGCGATAGCCCAGAGCGCTGTGCCGCTTTACGGTGTTGTACTGAACGCGCCCTTGCTGAATCAAGATTTGGGCCTCCTTTAAGGTGTAGAACAGTTTGTCATTGAGTAGCTCGTCCCGAAACCTGGATTGAAGCTTTCACAATACCCGTTTTCCCAAGGTGAACCTGGCTCGATGTAAGCTGTTTAAGCACCAACCGCGCCAACCCAGTCGCGCACCTTCTGGGCGATAAATTCCGGCACATTGTCCGACCCTATATACTCCGGTGGAGCGCGCAGAATAAACAGGTCCGTCAGCGCATCCAGCACGTCTATTGAGTTGAGCTTACGATCAACACGGACAGTCATATGATGGTAACCAGTTCTCGGGTGGTTTGACACAAACAGCGACCAACCAGACTTGTGTCTTTCCCTGGGCCTGTCGACCGCCCGGGAACGCCTTGCGGCGAGGCTTTGTCTCGAAGATACCGCGTGACCCAAGAAGGGCCGGACAGGATATTCCTGTAACCAAATCGAAGCACACCATTCCAGTCGTGGGTGAGATTGATACACATAAAAACCTCCACGTTGCAGCCGTTGTCGATGACAATGATCAAGTGCTGGGAACGCAGAGCTTTGCCACAACACGGCAGGGTTACGGTAATCCCCCCGTTTTTAATGGGGTCCGCTTGTAGAACTACGCGGCTATTTTTAGTTTCATAGCGGGTGTGATCCCGCCGATGGCCATGTTGGGCCGATCATTGTGAGATATGCCCAAAAGTTGGTGACGGCCGTCATCAGGCGGCGTTTTGACGTTGCTTGATCCCGTCCTTGAACTCAACCCCCTGAATGACCTCGGGGAGACGGTTTGGCCCGGATATCTTCCGCCATTTCTTCTTGGCTGACATCATCAGCCTGAAGACCATGGCGAGGGCGGTTTTGCGGTTCAGGCATCCTCTGGTTTTCCGTGTCCGGTTGCGGACCGTGGCAAAAACGCTCTCGATCGGGTTCGTGGTCCTGATGTGCTTCCAGTGCTCGGCCGGGAAGTCGTAGAAGGCCAGCAGTTGCGCGCGGTCTTTGACCAGTTTGGCGACGGCCTTCTCGTACTTCACGCCGTATGTTTCCACGAAGAGGTCGAAGGCCGCGTTGGCCTCTTTTTTGGTTTCAGCCATCCAGATATCCTGGAGATCAGACTTCGCCTTTTCGTGCAGCGCTTTTGGCATTGCGCCGGTGACATTGGCGGTCTTGTGAACCCAGCATCTTTGTTCGCGTGTCGTGGGGAAGACGTCGCGCAGCGCCGTCCAGAACCCGAGCGCGCCGTCACCAATGGCCAACTCAGGCGGCAGCGCCAGACCGCGCTTCTTCAGCCCGTTCAGCAGGTCGCGCCAGCTGTCTGCGTTCTCCCGGAACCCGTCCATGATCGCCAGAACGTCCTTCTGGCCGTACTCATCCGCACCTATAATCACCAACATACATTGACGATCGCCGTCCAGGCGCGGGGTGAAGTAGACCCCGTCTGCCCAGATGTAGACGTAGCGCTTACCCGTCAGATCGCGCTTGCGCCAAGTCTCGTATTCCTCCCACCACATAGCCTTCAGCCGCGTGATGGTCGATGAGGACAATCCCTCTGCATCAGGGCACAGAAGCGCCGCCAGCGCCTCGCTGAAGTCCCCTGTGGAAATGCCCTTCAGATAAAGCCAGGGCAGCAGTTCTTCGACCGACTTCGCTTTGCGCAGATAGGGTGGAACCAACGCCGAGCGGTACTTGATCTTGCTGCCATCATCATTGGCACCGCGGTCACGAACGCGCGGCACCTGCACAGGCACCGCCCCGATCCCGGTCATCACCTCGCGCTCAGGTAAGAACCCGTGACGCACAAGGCGCTGGCGGCCTTCCTCATCAAGCAGATGCGCGTGCTCTGCAATGAACGACGACACCTCCGCTTGGATCGCAGTGTGCAAAAGCGCCTTCGCGCCATTCTGGATCACTTCCGTCAGCGGATCCGGTGAAAATTCTGATGGCAGTTCGAATGGTACAACAGTAGATTTGGCCATGGTGGCATATCCTTTCTCTTTGAGACTGACGGCGTCTTTCAACACCGCCATGATATGCCGCCCGCTTCAGGCCATCACCAACTTTCGGGCATAACTCCCCTAAATCAGCAACTCGTCGACGTCTACTTGCATGCCTTTTGAAAACGCGATGATACTAGCCAATGTTGGAAGATGATTCCCATACTCAATCTCGCTGTAATTATTTGGGCTTAATCCCGTACGGATCGACAGCTGAAATAGAGAGATGCCTGCATTCAGACGCACCTGGCGCATTTTCTCCCCAACGTGTGCAGGATCAACCACGCCATCAAAGGTCTCATGCATCTCATCGACAGATAAATCCGCCTTCAGTAGGCTTGCAGGTCTAATTCTTAACCCATGCGCTATAATTAGAAAATTTTTGAGTGAGGGCAGTGTTTTTGCATTTTCCGTAGTGTATAAATACTGAGGAAAAAATCCAGTCTTAGTCGCCAAATCGCTAATTGATATGTCTAAAATTAGCCTCCTAGCTCTAACATTTTCAGCGACAATGTCTTTTAGACTCTGGTCAGATACCCTGATAGAAGGCCTACCTGAAGCGAGTAGCCCCTCAATATTTGAGTCAAGCGACTGAGCTAATTTGTCAAGTATCTTGATCGTAGGATTAGCTTGGCCTCGCTCTATAGCGCTAATGGTGGCTATATTTATACCTGACTTCCAAGCGAGGACCTCTTGCTTCCATCGACGCGCCTTTCGAAGCTTCCTAATACCCGCTCCAAATTGTTTAGCGCTGCTTGGCATATTTTCTGACAAAATGTCCCCCCATAGGAGATAATTATCTATTAAAATCAGTGATATCTACCGAGCAAGTATGTCAATTGACCCACAATTCATGAGCAAGCTTCAATAAATTTATGCCTATAGACAAAACCCAATCTTGTCAGACACCACATCCCTAGTCCCCTGATTCAGGCAATTTGCGGGTAAAGGTAAAGGAGTTTGATTCTGGCGTCTTCTGTTGTGAAGTGCCATTTGGTTTTGTCTTGTGCGTTGTTTCGATTTTGGGTCCAAGCGGCGACCTGTGTTTCCAATGTTGCTTGATCCGGAATGCGTCGATCGAGGCATTGTCGCGCCAGCACGCTGAGTTCGCACTCCGCGATATTTAACCAAGACCCGTGTTTCGGCGTGTAATGCCAGTCGTAAGCGATCAGCGATGCGTTTAGCTTCGGCCGGGGGAAAGGCTTCGTAAAGAGACGCGCGCCTATGGGTGTTCAAGTTGTCTTGAACCAGATCAATCTTGGCAGCCTTCGCAAAGTGGATGTCGGCCAGCTCTTTGAGAACATGAGCATAGTCGACAGCGGTGCGTCTGGCCCGAACGGTGACATGGCGCCAGCCCTCATGTGGAGCGAATACCATGAACAAGCTGGCGACGCCGTTGCGTTCGTATTCATAGTCAGACCGCGCGGGCTGACCCGGTCGCATCGGGATGGGGCGCGGGTTTCTTTGGTCAATTGTTTGGAAGTCTCGTCCAAGCAGACCAACGGGCGCGCAGGGTCGTATGGGCGTGTGTGGGGTCTGTTACGGCTGAGTGCAAAATGACACCTTTAGCCCTCTACGTGTCATAAACGCTCGCCGTTTGCGCAATTTTGTGTGCGATACGGTTTAAGATACGCGCCAGAGGCAACTTTGGCGTCGTTTTCAAGAACCTCGAAAACCCTCGTTTGCGAAACGCGGAACATCGATTATCCCTTATTTTCAGGGTGCTGTAGATAGACGGCCTGCGTTAGGGTGTCATTTGGCACTGAGCCGGAACAGACCCCCTCTACAGAGGATCAAGTCCTATCCGAACTGGTCACGACCGACAGACCCGCCAGAGTGGGGCGAAACGCGGGGGTGGTATCTCTCCAGTCGGGCTACGCCCTCCCTGCGAGACACCACCCCCGCGTTCTCATCTTGATTGTCGCGCGATTCTCACTTTGTTTGTCGCGCGGCATCATGGCGACGGGCAACCTTCGCTACCGTTTCGCCGTCTCGATAGCTTTCCTCAACGATCCTGACTTTCTCGTCATCCGTCAAGCGACCTCGACGACCCTTGTCAGGGACCGAAAATCCTTCAATGCGGGGGGTGTTATTATCTGCGTCCATAAGGCCACACGATAAGCCATCTCTAAATGAGCCCGCTAGACGGCGCTCGGCGGATGCTTACGGTTCTCATTCGTGAGAACCGTAAGCAAATACATTAGACAAGGATTCGCGTAATACCGTCGTCATCGGCAGATGGGGTCTAAAAAGCGTTTACATTGTTTACTGAGATAAAGTTCCCATATGATGAATATAACTCCATCATATGGGCAGTATCGCCTATTGTCTCAATAGTTACTTTTGAAGTGGTCCTGCTTTTTAGGACAGGTTTGCGGCTTGGCTAAGATGCATCTGGTTTATGTTCATGCCGCTTTTCGTGTTTTACTTTGTTCGAAGTATGCCGCGTCTGGCGTGCGCTTGTCGAGGGCGGTGTGAGGCCGCTCTGCGTTGTAAAAGCCGATCCAGTCGTCGATGATCCTTTTGGCTTGAAAGCCGTTGGTGATCTCGTGCAGATACACTGCCTCCTGCTTCAGAGATCGCCAGGCTGCTCAATGAAGATGTTGTCCAGATAGCGGCCCCGCCCATCCATAGAAATTTTGTTATCGGCCTTCGTGAGTGCCTTGATCCAATCCGCGCCCGTGTATTGGCTACCCTGGACGCCCTTCTAAGTGTCAAGCAGCAATCTGATCTTGATTTATCTGTTTGTGGCGGCGCGCGATGATGTTGAAGACTTCGCGCGCAATGTATCGTTTGACGCAGCGGATTGCTTCCAGTTTGGAATGGCCTTGGGCTACTCGACGCGCCACGTATTCTTGGGTCTTTGGATCAAGCCGCAACCGTCCGATTGCGATGATATGAAGCGCGCTATTGGCTGCGCGGTCGCCGCCTCTGTTCAATCGGTGTCGCGTCGTTTTTCCTGACGATGCGGGGACTGGACTGACACCGCAAAGGGCAGCAAAGCTGGCTTCGGATCTAAGGCGTTCAGGGTTGTCGCCAGCAGTCAGCAACAACTGGGCTGCGCTGTTCAGGCCGACGCTGTTGCGTGCAATTAACTCTGGGGCCAGGTCTTTTACGATTGCCTCGATCATATCATCGAGCTCTGCAACTTCGTCGTGAAGTTCGAGATAACGGCGTGCTAGCGACTTGAGCGCGATCTTGTAGGCCTCTTCGACATCCCGATACCCTGTCAAATCTGGACGCCAAGCAGCTAAGGTCCGTATCAACTTCATGCGCGTCATGTTGCGCAAAAGGTCACGCAGGCGGTCAGGCGCACAAACGATTGTCGTCTGGATAATCTGCAGTGCTATCCGCCGAGCTTGAACAGCAGTTTTGCGGCAAACCTTTAATACACGCAGAGATTCAACCATTCCATCGCGGCTGCGCGGGATTACCGTGCGCCGCTTCACGAAGGCCGCATGAGCAGCACTTTGCGCATCGAAGTCATCATTTTTGCCGCGCCGTCTGCGATCCTGCTTGTCCGGTGCGGTTACCTCCAGAATGCTCACACCAGCGACCTGCATATATCTCAAAAGACCGGCGCCATAGCTGCCGGTGCATTCAACGCCAATCCGTTGCAAGTCTCCGAAAGACCGCATCCATGTCAGCATCAACTTATAGCCTTGCCTCGTTGTGGCGAAGCTTTGCGTTCCCAAAACTTGGTCATTGCCATCTACAACAGCCGCGACATGAAGGTCTTTGTGTGTATCAACCCCACCTACGATTGGGACGGTTTGTATCGATTTTGCCATGAGATCATCCTTTTCCGGCAGCTTCAGACATACTTCGTAAGCATCCGCCGAGAGCCGTCTAGCGGGCTCATTTAGAGATGGCTTACCGTGTGTCCTTATGGACGCAGATAATAACACCCCCCGCATTGAAGGATCTTCGGTCCCAGACAAGGGTCGTCGAGG
>Ga0228668_1000751_pt1 | contig 12149 bp, 10 predicted proteins | sample 82DmetaG_FD_182701 | JGI IMG/M metagenome (GOLD analysis project Ga0228668, IMG submission 182701) | Seawater microbial communities from Monterey Bay, California, United States - 82D | ecosystem: Environmental > Aquatic > Marine > Coastal | place: USA: California | collected 2016-10-10
CTTGTAGGGTTGATGGCTACGGGCGGTTCGACGAACCTTGTGATCCATATGATCGCCATGGCACGTGCGGCTGGTGTCATCATTGATCTACAAGATTTCGCCGACATATCAGAGGCAACGCCCCTGATGGCGCGGGTTTATCCCAATGGTTTGGCGGATGTGAACCATTTCCACGCAGCGGGTGGCCTTGCATACATCATCCACGATCTGCTGCAGACTGGGCATCTGCATGAGGATGTTAAAACAGTCGCAGGCCCTGGCTTGTCCAACTATGCAACGGAGCCGAAACTCAACGGCGACCGCGTCGCGTGGGAGCCTGGCCCACGAGAGACGCTCAACCCCAAGATCCTCCGTTCCGCGTCAGAGGCTTTCCAGCCCTCCGGCGGTCTCAAACAGCTTTCGGGCAATTTGGGGCGCGGGGTGATGAAAGTCTCCGCTGTTGATCCAGCCTACCATAGTCTTGAGGCACCGGCGCGTGTGTTTGAGGATCAAGAACAGGTCAAAGCCGCCTTCAAGGCGGGCACGTTGACCGATGATGTGGTGATCGTCGTCCGCTATCAAGGCCCCAAGGCCAATGGCATGCCCGAACTACACGGGTTGACCCCAGTCCTATCGATCCTCCAAGGGCGCGGGCAGCGCGTCGCCCTCGTAACCGATGGGCGGATGTCCGGCGCGTCTGGCAAAATCGCCTCTGCGATTCACGTCTCGCCAGAGGCGCTTGATGGCGGTGTGATTGCCCAAGTCCAAGATGGCGACATCGTCCGTGTGGATGCCACAAACGGGGTGCTCGAAGTCCTGACACCCGGTGTCGCAGACCGTCCGATCACCCACCCCGACCTCACCGCCAATCAATCCGGCATTGGCAGGGAACTGTTTGATATCTTCCGCCAAACGGCCGGCAGTGCCGACACAGGCGCGGGCGTGGTTGTCTAGCGCGCCCCGCCTCCTTTGTCCCTAAAATACTCCCGCCGGAGGCACCCGACCTCTCAATACAGGATCACGCTATGACCCCTCTCGAACAATCCTCCGCCACCCGCTCCATCTGTGCCGCAGCGCCCGTCGTGCCCGTCCTCGTGCTGGACGACGCAGATACCGCCGCTGATCTGGCTCGGGCTTTGGTGGCCGGCGGCTTGCCCGCGCTTGAGGTCACATTGCGCACAGACGCAGCCCTCGATGCCATTCGTGAGATGGCGCAGGTTGAGGGCGGCATCGTTGGTGCGGGCACGCTGCTGACCGCAGCCGACGTAAAAGCCGCTAAGGAAGCAGGTGCGCAGTTTGGTGTCTCACCGGGTGCTACGCCTCATCTTTTGGCGGCGTGCCAAGAATACGGCCTGCCACTCTTGCCCGGGGCGGCCACTGCGACTGAAGCGATGGCCTTGCTGGAGCAGGGCTATGATATGCTCAAGTTCTTCCCGGCTGAAGCCGCAGGCGGTGCACCGGCGTTGAAATCATTGGCCAGCCCGCTTCCACAAATCACCTTTTGCCCCACGGGCGGTGTGTCCCCGCAGAACGCGGGCAGCTATTTGGCGCTGCCCAACGTTGTCTGTGTCGGTGGCTCTTGGGTCGCGCCTGCGTCCGCAATTGCGGCGCGGGATTGGACCGGGATCGAGGCGTTGGCGCGCGAGGCAGCAAGCCTCACGGCCTAGCGGTTATTGGACAGGCAGTTTGACCGGGAATTGGGCGCGCAGGCGTGCGTCCAAATCGGGATCGAAAACTGCGTTAGATCGCTGCCCAAGAATTTCCTCTTTGCGCGCCGTCGCCTTTTTCAGCAATTCTGGGCGACCGTTTTCCTCCCACTCCTTGGGAGAACTGCGGTCCGCCAGCGCGGGATAGATAAATTCCGTCTGCATCAACCTGAGCGTTTGATCCGTTCCTAGGTAGTGGCCGGGCCCAGCGAGGCAGGTGCTGCGCATTGTGTCCAACGCAAGTGTGTCTGCATTGACCTCAATTCCGCGCACACACCTCAGGGCCTGCCCGATCAGGTCATCGCCCAAAATCAGACTTTCAAGGCAAAACCCGAGCAAAGAGGCGTGCATTCCCGCAGCCTCATAGACCATATTCAACCCGGCCAAGCCTGCCAGCGTGTTGGAAATCCCTTGTTCCCAGCCCGCCTGCATGTCGGGTAACTTGGCATCGGCAATGCCAGCAGCAGCCCCACCAGGTAGCCCGTAAAAACGGTGCATCTGCGCGCAGCCAGCGGTCAACAACGCTTGCTCGCCCGAGCCACCGGACATCGCCCCGGTGCGTAAATCGGACACAAATGGCCATGTGCCAAAAATCGCCGGATGCCCCGGCGCCATCGCATTTACATAGACCACGCCCGCTAGGCACTCCGCCACGGCCTGCACAATTGCGCCCGCGATCGGGGCAGGGGCCGTCGCGCCCGCTTGGCCCGCCGATAGGAGTAAAACAGGCATGCCGGCCTCAATGCAGGCCTCCATCACAAGGCAGCTTTCTGTGGCAAACTTCATGGGGGGGACGACAAAGCAATTTGAGTTCGACACAAAGGGTCGTGCGCGCCATGCCTCATCACTGCCTGCAACCTCGCGCAAGAAGTCGAGGCACATGGGGACAGTAACGGCATCCACAAATGAGGTCCCGATATGCTTGGTCGTGCCAGCAACGCAGGCGTAAAGCGTATTGAGGTCCATTTCCTGTGCGTCGGGAATATCGCGCGGGACCATGGGCCGTTGCAAAAAGTGGACGTTGTCCAGCCGGTCCGCAATGCGGGCCGCATCATAAAGGTCCTGTAGGGTGCTTTCCCGGTAGGTGCCGGTTTCAACATCGACCATGTGTACCGCTGCACCGGCTGTTCCGTAGTGCACTTTGCTGCCGCTTAGGTGCAGATCATGGACCGGGTCGCGCCCCATGAGCGTGATTTCACGCGCAGCCAATTCGAGCGATTGCATCACCAATGCGCGAGGGAACCTCAGCCGTTTATCGTCGCCCAACGTGGCCCCTGCGCGGGTCATGATCTCCACGCCAGAGGGTGGGGCATCTGCCAGACCTATTTCCTCTAGGGCTGTAAGTGCGGCTTCGTGGATGGCTAGGATGTCATCTTGGCTGAGTGGGTTGAACGTTCCACCGGGCAGTCCGGCGCGAACAGGTGTCACATCTGCGGCAAGGGGGGCTGCGCGCAGCGCATGACGCGCGGCACGGCCGCCGGCGCGCGGGCTGCGCCGTTTGGGTTCTGCATTCATGTTTGATCTCAATCTGGGATAAGGGCAGGGAAGGGTGATCAACCCATCTTTGGTCTGCCCCGCGCCGCACGTCCCCTGTCCGCACCGATGGTGCGGCTCACAAGCGCGATCTTCCAATCATTATCGCGGTGGTGTTTTTTCTTGCGGCTCATGGTGCCAGCTATGCATGCGATTCCCTGCGCCGCGCGCTTAGAAGCGACAAAGTGTCGTTTTCAGACTTCTAGTGTTTTACTGCCGAGGGTCTAGGCAGCTTCGGATGCCAGTTCCGCTGCAAACTGTAAAAGCGTGTCTACCGCCAAGCGCAGTGCCGCGTCATCCACCGTCAGCGCGAGCCGGATGTGACCTGCCGCTGATGCACCAAAGCTTTCGCCGGGCATGGTTGCGATGTGGTGGGCGTCTAGCAAGGCATCTGCAAACGCCTCACCGCTGAGCCCCGTGGCGCGGATATCCAGCATCAGATACATCGCGCCCCCGGACGGCAGGGCGCGCACGACGTCTTGGGAGCCAATCTGGGCCAGCGTCTGGTCCCGGCGTCGCTGGAACGGTGCGGCGATTTCTGCTTCGAACGCATTCCCTTGGCGCAAAGCCCAGAGGGCGGCATCCTGCAAGAACCCCGGCACGCCGTAGGTTGTGTGGGTCGACAGGTTGATGAGGTGCGCGATGATATCCTCGGGCCCGACCAGCCACCCGACCCGAGAGCCTGTCATCGCGTGGCTCTTGGACATTGAACCGACGACCAAGGTCCGCTCCGCCATGCCGGGCAATGCGCGCGGCGACAGGTGCGTACCGGTCCACACTTGGGTGTCATAAACCTCATCTGAGATGAGCCACATGTCGTTGGTGCGGGTGAAATCGGCAATGATGCCCAGCGTTTCGGGGCCATAGATCACGCCCGTGGGGTTATTGGGCGTGTTAATCAAAAGGCTGCGGGCAGGTGTGTCACCCAAGGCTGCATCAAGGGCCGCACGAGTGGGCTGAAAATCAGCCTCCGACCGGGTGGGAACGGGCACGGCCACGCCCCCTGCGCCGCGGATCGTACCGGGATAGGTCGCGTAGTAGGGGTCTAAGAACATCGCGCGCTCGCCGGGGTCGAGTGCTGCCATATGTGCGGCGAAGAGTGCAGACTGACCACCCGGTGTGATAACAACGTTTTGCGGTCCCGTTGGGACGCCCGTGCGGGCCTGTACTCTTGCAGCCACCGCAGCGCGCAAATCGGCGGTACCCGGTATGGCGGCATAGCCCGTGTGACCTGCACTGGCCGCCTTGTGCATTTCATCCAAAATCGCGGGGTTTGTGCGAATGTCATGCTCTCCGATGGTCAGTTCCACTACCGGCGCGCCTGCGGCCTTCATGGCGCGCGCTTTGTAAAACACACCCCACCCGTCGGAGCCGCCGCCGTTCAATCCACTCAACCTGCGTGATACATTCATTGCGGCGTCCCCCACTGTAATTCGCGCACACAAAGCCACGGGGCCGCGCCCATGTCAAACCAAGCCGTCGGGGTGTTAACGTGCGGCGCTGCCTGCGCTTAGCCGTCGCGAGGGCGACAGGGTGGACAGCACGACTTCATAGGATGTGGTCACCCGGTCCATGATCTCATAAGGGGGGCGATTCCAGCCAATCATGACCCAACCGCCTTCACGTAGGTAGGGAGGTTGGGTCGCTTTGCCCAATTCAATCAGGACCGAGGCGCTGTGGGCTGTCCTGCATTTTACGGATATTCCTGAGCCATCTGTGGCGTAGGCGGCAAACATTTTGCTCCCGACTTTCCAGACCTTGATTTCAGGCCCGAAAGGGAAGTCCAGCGTAGTGCCCCGCAGGCTCGCACAATGTGTATCTACGTCAGCAGCTAACATGAAATACAACCTATTGGAGAATTAATGATTTGCAAACCTTTTTCAGCGCGATCTGAGCGGTGGAAGCGGGCGGCGGGTTTTAAGATGCAGCGCAACCTGATAACCGAGCGCGGCAGGCGGGTGGATGTGCTCGCCCCTGACAAGGAGATCCGGCCATGACGGCGCCCCAGATCCGTTTGCGCAATTCGCTCACGCGCAAAGTTGAGCCCTTTGAACCGGTGACGCCCGGCGAAGTGAGCATGTATCTGTGTGGACCCACGGTCTATGATCGCGCCCACCTTGGTAACGCCCGAAACGTGATCCTGTTCGACGTTCTTTTCCGTTTATTCCAAGAGGTTTACGGCGCCGACCACGTCACCTACGTGCGGAATTTTACCGATGTGGACGACAAGATTAATGCGCGTGCCGCCCAGTCGGAACGGGCCATTGGCGACATCACCGATGAAACGATCAGCTGGTATTTGGACGATATGGGGGCGCTTGGCGCGCTGGAACCCACGCACATGCCTCGCGCCACCCAATACATCCCGCAGATGGTCGCGATGATCGAAGACTTGATCGCCAAAGGCCATGCCTATGCGGCCGAGGGGCACGTGCTGTTTCGGGTCGCAAGCTATAGCGAATACGGCCAGCTTTCGGGGCGGTCCGTGGATGACATGATCGCAGGCGCACGGGTAGAAGTGGCACCCTACAAAGACGATCCAATGGATTTTGTCCTGTGGAAGCCGTCGGACGCTGAGACGCCCGGTTGGGACAGTCCGTGGGGTCGGGGACGTCCGGGCTGGCACATCGAATGCTCCGCTATGGCCTATGAATTGTTGGGCGAGACTTTTGATATCCACGGCGGTGGCAACGATCTGATGTTCCCGCACCATGAAAATGAGATCGCACAATCGTGTTGTGCCAACCCCGGCGCGGGTTTTGCGAACGTTTGGCTCCACAATGAAATGTTGCTGGTGGAGGGCAAAAAGATGTCCAAATCCTTGGGCAACTTTTTTACTGTGCGGGATTTGTTGGACAAGGGCGTTCCGGGTGAGGTGATCCGGTTTGTGTTCCTGTCTACGCACTACGCCAAACCGATGGACTGGACCGAGCGGAAAGCCGAGGACGCCGCGAAAACGTTGCGCAAGTGGCGGGCGCTCACGGCGGGCGTTGATCCCACCGCGACCGCGGCCCCTGAGGTGATCGCAGCGCTGTGTGATGATGTGAATACCGCCGGGGCCATTGCCGCGTTGCACAAAATGGCAGGCGCAGGGGATGCGGCAGGTTTGTTGGCCTCTGCCCGTGTGATGGGCTTGATGACCGACGATTTGTGCGGCTGGGATAGCGTAGACCTATCAATCTATGAAGCCGCGCTGAGCGAGGCCCGCGCCACTGCCATGGAGACCAAGGATTTCGCTGAAGTGGACCGATTAAAATCCGCACTTTTGGCGGCTGGCGTCGAAGTCCGGATGAGCAAAGAGGGTGTTTCTTTGTCCGCAGGCACGGGGTTCGATCCGGCAGCATTGGAGGGGTTGGTATGAAGTACTCGCTCAGAACTGCCCTGCGTGCCGAAAAGGGGCAGGCCCTATGACCCGCGCAAAACTGTCCCTCTATGACACGACGCTGCGCGATGGCCAGCAGACCCAAGGCGTTCAGTTCTCAACGGCTGAGAAACAAGCGATTGCGGCCATGCTCGACACACTCGGCGTCGACTATATCGAGGGCGGTTGGCCCGGAGCGAACCCAACAGACAGCGCCTTTTTTGAGACAGCCCAGACCCAGCACGCGACCCTGACGGCCTTTGGCATGACCAAACGCGTTGGCCGCTCGGCGGAGAATGACGATGTGCTGGCCGCCGTGTTGAACGCAGGCACCCCGGCGGTCTGCTTAGTGGGTAAAACGCACCCGTTCCATGTGGATACGGCACTAGGCTGCACGCTCGACGAAAACCTTGAGGCGATCCGCGCCTCCATCGCGCATGTCACCGCCCAAGGGCGCGAGGCACTGTTTGACGCAGAGCATTTCTTTGACGGCTACACAGCCGACCCCGACTACGCGATTGCCTGCGCCACCACAGCACTGGCCGCTGGCGCGCGCTGGATTGTTCTGTGCGACACAAACGGCGGCACAATGCCCGGCCGCATCGCAGAAGTAACCCGGGCGGTCATTGCAGCTGGTGTGCCGGGCAGCCATCTGGGCATCCACACGCATAACGATACCGAACAGGCCGTCGCTGGCAGCCTTGCGGCGGTGGAAGCCGGGGCGCGCCAGATCCAAGGCACGCTCAACGGGTTGGGGGAGCGCTGCGGGAACGCCAACCTGACGGCATTGATCCCGACGCTGGTCCTGAAATCTCCCTATCGTGAGATGTTCGATACTGGCATTTCAATCGAGGGTCTTGCGGACCTGACGCGGATTTCGCGTAAACTGGACGATATCCTTAACCGCGTGCCACGGCGCGAAGCGGCCTACGTGGGGGCGTCAGCATTCGCCCATAAGGCTGGCCTGCACGCGAGCGCGATTGCGAAGAACCCCGCAACCTACGAACACATTCCGCCCGAAACAGTTGGCAATGCGCGCATCATTCCGATGTCAAACCAAGCGGGCCTGTCGAACCTGCGCAAACGGCTTGAAGGCGCGGGCCTGCCGTCAAGCGATACGGACGCACTGCGGCTGATTTTGGAGCAGATAAAAACGCGTGAAGACGCGGGCTACAGCTATGATACCGCGCAGGCCAGCTTTGAGCTGCTCGCACGCAAGGCACTTGGCCTGCTGCCCGACTTTTTTGAGGTTAAACGCTACCGCGTCACGGTTGAGCGGCGCAAAAACAAATACGATCAGATGGTCAGCCTGTCGGAGGCCGTGGTGGTCGTGAAAGTTGGCGGAGAGAAGAAACTGTCGGTCAGCGAAAGCATGGACGCCGAAGGCACAGACCGTGGCCCCGTCAATGCGCTTGCTAAGGCTTTGACCAAGGACCTTGGCGCCTACCAAGATCTGATCGAAGACATCCGCCTGGTGGATTTTAAGGTTCGAATTACACAGGGCGGCACTGAGGCTGTCACCCGTGTGATCATCGATAGTGAGGACGACAAGGGTCGTCGTTGGTCCACCGTGGGCGTTTCGGCCAACATAGTGGACGCAAGTTTCGAAGCCTTGGTCGATGCGATCCGCTGGAAGCTGGTGCAAGACACGTGAGCTTACAGGCCTGCGCCGAACTGGTCGAACGGGGCGATCCTGACCGCTTTTTGGCCACGATGGCCGCGCCGCCGGCGCTGCGCGCGACCTTGTTCCCGCTTTATGCGTTCAACGTTGAAATTGCGCGCGCTCCTTGGGTCACCCAAGAGCCAATGATCGCTGAAATGCGGTTGCAATGGTGGCGTGACGCGCTTGAGGAAATAGAGGCAGGCGGTGCGGTGCGCCGTCATGAAGTTGTCTCACCACTGGCTGACCTTCTTGATGCAGAAGCCTGCGCGACGCTTGATCTGGCTGTGGCGGCCCGTCGATGGGATATTTACAAAGATCCGTTCGAAGACGCCGCGCATTTCGAGAAATACCTTGATGAGACCAGCGCCGGTGTCCTTTGGACAGCCGCCCGGCTTACTGGTGCGCGTGCCTGCGAAGAGCAAACCATTCGTGCATGGGGCAGGGCGCTTGGCCTCATCAATTGGTTCCGTGCGGTTCCGGCGCTAGAGGCTGCCAATCGTATTCCATTGGTGGACGGTCGCTCTGATGCTATTCGGATGCTCGCGTCCCAAGCCCTCAACCTGCCCAAACTACCGAAATACCCGGCGCTATTGCCCGCGTGGCAGGTTAAACCGCTGTTGCAACAAGTCGCTCAAAACCCAACGCGCGTTGCCGATGGGAGCCTAGGCCAATCCGAATTCAGAAAACGGATCAGCCTCGCAAAGGCGGCAATACTGGGCCTCTAGCGCGCTCCTTTGTTCCACAAATACTCATAAGCGCCAGAGGCGCGCATCGCGTTGCGATCAAAGGCAGGCGTGTTAGGCAACTTTCATCGGGCGCAACCGAAGCCAGATCAACGCGGCCCCCGCCAGTGTCAGGAACGGCACCATCGCGATGTTTACAGCCGTCCAACCCGCAACCATGTCGGCCCCCGAGTTCACCAACCCACCCGAGCTGAGCGAGGCCAGTGTCACGAACCCGAACACGATCAAATCGTTCAGGCCTTGGGCGGTGCCGCGTTCCTCTGGCGCGTGGTTTGCGGTTAGCATGGCCGTGGCACCGATAAAACCAAAGTTCCACCCAAGCCCTAGCAGCACCAACGCGCCGTAAAAGTTGAACAGATCTACTCCCGCGATCGCCACAACGCCGGCAAGGCCAAGGGATAGCAATCCAACCGAAACAACTTTGCTGGCGCCAAAGCGCGCGATGAGGTGTCCGGTGAAAAACGACGGCGCGAACATGGCGATCACATGCGCTGATACGATGTCGGCCGCGTCTCCGGTCGTAAAGCCGCAGCCCACGACAGCCAGTGGCGTCGAGGTCATGATGAGGTTCATCAATGAATAGGTCACCATCCCGCAAATGATTGCCACCAACACGGCAGGGTCACGCAACAGTTCCATCCGTGTGCGGCCTCTGGGGGCTTTGCCGGCAACCGGTGCGGGTTTTGGCATGTCGAGGAACCAAAACAGCGACATCCCAACGATGTTAAGAACCGCCGCCGCTAGATAGGTGCCCAAGAACGGATAGATAAACGCTTCGTTCGTCACTTTTACCAGTTGCGGCCCCAGCAATGCTGCCACGAGGCCGCCTGCCATTACGTAGGAAATGGCCTTAGGTCTGTAGGCATCTGATGCGCCATCGGCCGCTGCAAAGCGGTAGAACCCTTGGGCAGACATGTAGATGCCGGTGCAATAGCTGCCCAGCAGGAACAGCGCAAAGCTATCGAGGTAAAGTGCCGCGGCACAGATAAGCCCCCCGGCAGCGCCGCCAAGCGCGCCAATCACAAATCCCACCTGTCGCCCCATCCGTTGCATCAGGGGGGAAATCCACGGCGCGGTGGTCATTGAACCAAATACAATCAGCGAAATCGGGAGCGTCGCCAGCAATGGGGTCGGCGCAATCGTCAGACCCGCCAAGCCGCCGACCACAAAGAGCATGGGCATTTGCGCGCCCAAAATGGCCTGGGCCATGACCAAGACCATTACATTGCGCTTGGCGCGGGCGTCGTTTGTCGACGGTTCAATGATTGCTGTCATGCTCTTGTCCTACAGTCTGCTCTGCACCGCGTCCAGCGCGCGGTGCGGGTCACAGCGGTGCGATCAAATGTGCGAACGACCCGCTGACCGGGCCATCGCGCAGCCCCATCGGGGATAATTTGGTGCCTTCGGCGTCTTGGGCAGTAAAGAGTGGCGAGCCCTTGGCCCTAACGGTTGTGGCGTAGTGAAATTCATGGCCCGCCCATGTGCCGGGGAACGCCCCGTGGTCTGCATGCAGCTTGCGATAGCCAAGGTGCAGCTTTCGTACGGAAAAGCTTGTTTCTAGATCCAACAGACCCGCCATGGCATGGGGCGTGCCGGTTGCATCGATCAAGGTCTGGCCCAGCACCATGTAGCCGCCGCATTCTCCGTAGATCTGCGCGGTTTCACTGGCCCGCCGCAGCGAATGAAGGAACACCGCATTGGCGGCCAGAGTGCCTGCGTGCAATTCGGGGTAGCCGCCGGGTAAGTACACAAGATCGCATTCTGGTACCGCGTTATCGGCAAGGGGTGAAAAGGGGACCACTTGCGCCCCCGCGGCACGCCATGCGTCCAGCAGGTGGGGATAGGCGAAATCGAACGCCGCGTCTGAGGCGACTGCAATCCGCTGGGCAGGGGGCTTTACCGGCTGTAGCGCAGGCACGGCGGCCAAGGGTGCCGCTAGGTCATGCAACTTGTCCAAATCGACCGTCAGGGCAAGCGTGTCGGCGGCACGATCCAAGAACGCATCCAAATCTGGGCGCTCTTGTGCTTGGACTAATCCCAAATGCCTGTCGGGGTGTTCCAGTCCGCGCACGCGCGGGACTGCACCAAGGACTGGCATGCCAAGTGGTTCAAGTGCCGTGCGCAGCATGCGCGTATGTCGAGGAGAGCCGACGCGGTTGAGGATCACGCCCGCAATCGTGACCTCTGGATGAAAGTTGGCAAAACCGGCCACCAAAGGCGCGATGGAATGTGCCATGCGCCCGGCATCAACGACCAAAACGACAGGTAGGCCAAGTGTCCGCGCGAGGTCAGCGGTGGATCCGCGACCGTTCGGCGGGGCGCCGTCAAACAGCCCCATTGCCCCTTCGATCAACAGCAGTTCAGGTGTGCCTGTGGCGGCCAGCGCGCGCAGGTGTTCGGGACCCATTGCCCAAGCGTCCAAAGACATACAAGGCCGCCCACAGGCGGCCTCATGAAAACGGGGATCAATGTAGTCAGGACCGGATTTTGCGCCTCTTACTTTGACGCCGGCCTCGCTGAGGGCGCGCAACAGGCCAAGCGTGACCGTTGTCTTGCCGGACCCAGAGGTGGGCGCGGCTAGGATCAGGCCTTTCATGACACTTCTGCCGGGCGCCCACGGTCCAACGGGTCTAGGCTGCGCGGGGCCTCTCCGGCGGCCATAGCCTGCCAATCTAGGGCTTGGCGCAGGCTCACGGCGCGGCCTACGCAGATGATCGCAGGTGCGCCCATACCGCTGGCCTCAACGTCGATTGCCGCGCGTGAAAGCGTGGTCTCCAACACTTCTTGGGTTTCGTGTGTGGCGTAGCGCACCACGGCCACGGGTTCATCCGGATGCCGGCCGCCCGCGATGATGGCTTCGGTGATCTGGGCGATATGTTTGATGCCCATGTAGATCACGATGACCTCACTGCCGCGCCCGATTGCAGCCCAATCTAGACCACAGGGCGTGTTGCCGCTGGCGTCATGGCCAGTCACAAAGGTCACGGATTGGTTCACATCGCGGTGGGTGACGGGAATGCCCGCGTAGGCCAAGCCGCCGACACCTGCGGTGATGCCGGGGATGATACGGATCGGAATTCCGTGCTGCACGAGAGTCTGGGCCTCTTCGCCGCCGCGGCCAAACACAAACGGATCGCCCCCCTTGAGCCGCAAGACCCGTTTGC
>Ga0228668_1000753_pt1 | contig 12128 bp, 9 predicted proteins | sample 82DmetaG_FD_182701 | JGI IMG/M metagenome (GOLD analysis project Ga0228668, IMG submission 182701) | Seawater microbial communities from Monterey Bay, California, United States - 82D | ecosystem: Environmental > Aquatic > Marine > Coastal | place: USA: California | collected 2016-10-10
GGCAGAAAGGTTACGGAGATATAGTATACATCGATGAAAACAATTTAACAATAACCTTCGCTTCTGCTGAATCAGGCAAAGCATATATGAACTAATTATGGCAATACCTTTTTTAAATAACATTGATCTTAGCGACAATCAATTACTGAATGCTAAGTTACAAATAACCGGGACTGCACCTGCTGAAGAGCAAGGACAAGTATACTTTAATTCAGCGGCCGGCTTTTTAAAGCCAAGAGTCCATGATGGAGCTGCTTGGTTAAATATATTAGATACAACTTCTGTTATTAGTGGAACTTATGTGAGCTCAACAGTAACAAGTAATGTTGATCTAACACTGGATCTTTCAGCTGTTGATGGTACTTCAACGTCAGCGTCCAGGTTTTTAACTAAAGACAATACTTGGGCGACAATTCCTTTTGGAGACGTAACTGAAGTACAAGGGGGTACTTATATAAATGTAACAGATCAAACAGGACCAGTACCTATTGTTAATCACGATTTAACAACTAGAACAGATACAACATCTACAGGCTCTCCTGGTTACGCAGGTACGTTTACAGTTGTAGACTCTGTAACAACAAATACAACAGGTCACGTAACTGCTTTAAATGTTAAAACAGTTACAATGCCTTCCGCTGAAGCTTATACATTTAGTGTAACAGCTGATTCAGGAACTAATCAAACAATAGATAGCGGAAATACTTTAGATATAGCCGGAGGTACTAATATAACCACAGTTGTAGGTGCAACTGATACGGTAACAGTAAATTTAGATGACAGTATAGATCTAGCAGGTGAATTAACAGTGTCTGGAACCGGGCAATCAAGTATTGCAGGTCAGTTAACAATACCTCAAGTACCTACAGCTGATACAGATGCTGCTTCAAAACACTATGTTGATCAAGCAGTAACAGGAGCATTAAGCTATCAAGGTGGATATGATGCGGCAACAAATACACCAGACTTAGATTCTTCACCGAGTTCAGCAATTAAAACTGGTTGGACATATACGGTTACAGTAGATGGTTTATTCTTTACAGAACAAGTAAGAGTAGGTGATGTGCTTATAGCTGAAATAGATTCGCCTACGGCTCTAGCTGATTGGACAACTGTTCAGAACAACATTGATCTTGCTGATCTTACAACAGTAGGTATTGGTAATGTAAACCAAGGTGGTGGTATTAACGTATCTTATAGCAATGGTACAGCAACTGTATCTGGAGAAGATTCTTCCGCTACTAATAAAGGTATTGTAATAGTTTCTGCTGGCACTGGTATATCTGTGGGATATTCATCAGGTACAGCAACTGTAACAAATACAGATACAAACTCAGGTAATACAGCCACTGGAACAATCACGGCAGGTAATTTAACTGGAACAGTAACGCACGCGTTTGGTATCAATACAATAGTGCAAACAATAGATTCTTCTGGTAACACAGTGTACTGTGATATAAGTAGAACTGCTACTACTTCCGTAGCAACAATAGCAATAGCTGAAGCTACAGATATTACAATTTTAGTGCAGAAAATAGGTTAATAATTTAATATATTATAATATATGAATTTTTTAAATGATGGGTATTTCGCCAATAAGGTAGGTATAGGGACTCCTAGTCCTGATGCAAAACTACATGTAGCAGGTGATGATACAGCCGCTGCTTTCTCTACTGTATTAAAAGTAGAAAGTACCGCAGACGAAGGCTCTGTACAGGATATTCATATTTATAACCAATACGATAGAGATATTGGTATTAAGTTTGAGACTTTAGGAGGTGAAAATTATATTTGGCAAGATTCAAATAGTGATGATGCTTTAATATTTTCTACAGGCGGTAGTAATAGAACAAACGACGCAGCTTTAATTTTAGAGCAAGATCAAGATGTTATCGTACCAAATGGTAGATTAGGTGTAGGAACGACTAGTCCTAGTCAAAAACTAGAAGTAGATGGCGCTTTAAAAGTAACAAACACTTTTACTGGAGAAACCTCTGCAAATTCTGGTTATTTTGATTTTTCCTCAACATCTTCAACGGCAAGAATTACAACAAAAGGCGCTGATGCTTCAACGTTGGGTAAGTTCCAAATACTACAACAAGCATCTGACGGTAGTCCAAACGCAACTCCGTTTTATATAGATAGTAATAGTAACGTAGGTATCGGGACGGCTAATCCTAGTGCTAGCCATAAACTAGATGTAAATGGAGCTGGTAGATTTTCAGGTAATGTTACATCGACTGGCAACATATCGGCTAGAAGCTTTGATATGAATTCAACTTACGAATCTAGTAACCAATATCTGCAATTACATAAAAATCAAGCCGATGACGGCGGAATACTTTTAAGGTCTAGAACTGCTGCAGGTGCAGGACAGGTTGATTGGCAAATAGTAAATCAAGGTACAACTGGTGATTTAAAATTTTATGCGTATGGTTTAGGAGGAAACGCTTTTGTCTTAGATAGAGAGACTGGTAATCTTCAGCTCCCTGAATACGGAGCAGGTACATTAGTGTCAGACGCTTCTGGTAATATTACCGTGTCAAGCGGCGGTGGTGCTGGTGGTCCTTACTTACCACTATCAGCAGGGTCAGGAGAGATACTTACTGGTGATTTGGCTATGAATAATAACATAGGTATTATAACTAAAGATAGTTCAGGAGCGTTTAGAGATATATTAAAGTTAAACTCTTCGAATATATTGGAGATAGGTTCTAGCTCTTTAGCTACTAATACTATATTTAAAAACTCAGGCAACGTCGGTATCGGCAATACAAGTCCAGTAAACGGCAAACTTGTTGTAACCTCTGGTGTTGATGGTCCTTTAAATACGGTAAGAATACAGCACACTAGAGATGATGCAGATGTAGATACTAGTGCTCTAGAGGTAGATATGAATTTATCTGGAGCAGATACTGCAACTGGAGATAGAACAAATAAAGGTGTGCAAGTTGATTTAGATTCTTCAGCTAATGGAGATGCTTCTAATGAACATAGAATCCATGGTATTGCAAGTACTGTTAATTTTACAGGTTTTTCAGATATAGTTCGAGGTGGTAATTTTTATGCTGAATCAAACTACACTGGAGCAAAAACAGCACAATTAATAGGTGTTTATGGGCAGGCTGTTCATGATGCTAATTCAACAAACGGAGGTGTTAGTAATATGTACGGTGTTTATGGTTATAGCCAACCGCAAGATTTAGGTGATGTTGATAATGCTTTTGGAGGTTATTTTTTAGTAAACATAGGTACAAATAGAGGTAATGCTGATATAGGTGTTACAAAAGGAGTTGAAGGAGAAATATCGATAGACAAATCCTCTACTATAAACTACGGTACAATGATAGGTATGTCATCCGTTATAGACAATAACGAAGGTGCTGTACCTAATTTTGGTAACCAATATTTATTTAAAGGTGATTACCAAGGTACTAAAGGTGATAATGCTTACGGTATATACACAGAAGGTGATAAACATTACTTTGATGGTAATATAGGTATTGGGTCTACAAATCCATCTTCAAGGTTAACAGTACAAGAGAATGGTATAACAACTAAAATAGCAACTGTAACTATAGGGGACACAACAGCTGGAGCTTCTCTTACTTTAAGAGGAGGTTCTCCAACAATATACTTTGATAGAACAGGTACTGATCCTGAGAATAAAATACTAATGGACTCCGCTGGTTTAGAATTTAAAACTGGTACATTAGACGCAGAAGGAGATGTTGATTTTAAAATAAATCCTAATGGTGATTTACAATTATCAAAAGGCGCTAAGATATCAAACCAAGAAAATACAGATATAGATTCAGCAGCAGCTGAAGTAGTTGCTACGGTAGCTATAAGTTACACAGCAGCATTTTTTGACTTTGTAGTTAAGAAAGGTACAAATGTAAGATCAGGTACAGTATATGCTTGTCACGATGGAACAAACGTGGAATTTACAGAGACATCAACTAATGACTTGGGTGATACGTCAGGTGTTACATTAAGTGTAGATAAAACATCAACTAACCTAAGATTAATAGCAACAGTGGCTTCAGATGACTGGAGTGTTAAATCATTAATAAGAGCAATATAATATGGGATTTTATAGAGGACCAAATATAGTAACAGATGGATTAGTTTTTGCGGTTGACCCTGGTAGTGAAAGATCATATCCAGGTACTGGAACAACTACGTCAAGTTTAATGACGGCATATGACGGTACTTTAATAAATGGTACAGGTTTCAGCACTAACAATGGTGGTATCTGGGACTTTGATGGTACAGATGATGGAATAAATTTTGATGGGGCTACAATATTAAGTTATTTAGGCGTTACTTCAGGTATAGATAACAATGTTGCTTACTCTATGGAGGCTTGGATAAAAATTGATGCGTACCCTTCAGGGATTGGCAGCTCTGGAGATACTATTATGGGTCACAGTAATTCTTTAGGTATTGGGTTACAAGTTTTTGGAACAACTACAACTGCTTATATTAATTTTGGTTATAGAACTAATAGTAATTACGATTCTGGTAATATAACTATAAACGAATGGCATCACATAGTAGGTACAAGAGCTGTGGGTGGCGCTATAGTAATTTATATTGATGGCGTTGCTGACACTTCTTTAAATGGTAATAATGCAATAGACTATACTACATCTGATTTTTCAATAGGTTATGCAACGAGTAGAATAGGTCCTTTTAATGGAAATATATCTTCAACAAGAATATATAATAAAGCATTAACTCAAGCTGAAGTAACACAAAATTTTAACGCACAAAAATCAAGATTCGGATTATGATAACATATATTACAATAAATATGTCTGAGATAGCATTGGTTGATTTCAATCAAGTTATGGAGACATCAGAAGAAACAGTTAGACTATCAGTTGATGGTTTACAAACAGTACTAAAGTGGGAAGGTGCAGAACCTTCATTTGTATCAACTTTAAGTTCATACGAAGGACCTTATACCCACGAAGAAATTTTAGCTTTAATGGCTACTCCAGAATGGACTAGTCCAATAGACGAAGAATAATATGGGAGCATACGGAGGACCAGATATAATAACAGATGGGTTAAGCTTCGCATATGACGCGGGAAGCGAAAGATGTTACTCAGGATCAGGAACATCAGCAACTAACTTAATGAGTCAAGCAAGTCCTGGAACTTTACAAAACGGAGTTGGTTTTAATACTGCTAACGGTGGTTTTTGGGAGTTTGATGGTGTAGATGATAAGATTGAAGTCACTAATTTTCCAACATCTGTTTTTAATGGATCTTGTACAATGGAATCTTGGGTATATTGGAATGATGATAGTCGTTCTATCATTCTTGGAAACTATAACGTTGGAGCAAATGATGTCAATTTTGAAAAATTAGATAATTACCGACTAAGATTTTATTGGAATAGAGGAGAAAGAGATGTTACTACATCTTATAACGCGGTTTCTGGGTCTGTTTGGCAGTGTGTTGTTTTTGTGAGAGATACCGCTGCTAATGCATTTAAGTTTTATGTAAATGGAATACTTGTGCAAACAACCTCTAACGATGGGTCAAATATTGCAAGTACAGGAAGTACTTTTAGAATAGGTGCTGATTCAAGAAATGGATCAACTGTAACTAACGGAGATATCTCTACAGTTAGAATGTATAACAGAGCGTTAACATCTGCTGAAGTATTACAAAATTATAACGCACAAAAAAACAGATTTATATAATGTACGCAGGACCAGACATAGTACAAGACGGATTAGTAGCAGTTTTTGATGCTGGTAGCACAAGAAGCTATCCAGGCACAGGTACTGTTTGGTATAACTTAATAGGAACTGTAAATGGTACGTTAAGTGCATCAAGCATAGGAACAACAACAGCTGGTACAATGACATTTGACGGGGTAGATGACTCAATAGATATACCTTTAGCTTCTTTAGCTTCAACTGATTTTACAGTGATAGGTGTTACACAAAGAACAAATGCTGCCACGGGTAGACTTATATCTGGTAAATCAAACAATTGGCTTTTGGGACAATGGGGCGCGTATATGAGGCAATATTTTGCCCAAGGATGGGTTACTGGATATGGTGCTGGTAATGGCGCTACCACGGATGATTTACAGACTCATATCTGGTGCGGAACAGGTGATATATCAGCTGATACATATAAGCTTCGTGATGATAATGTAGAGTACACCACAAATACAGCAGCTGGATCGGAAGGACCTAATGGATTTGTTTTAGGTAAATACGCCCCTGGAAACAGTGAATACGCAATAGGAACAATAACAGTTCTTTTAGTATATAATAGAGTGCTAACAGATGCGGAAATAGATCAAAATTTTAACGCACAAAAAAACAGATTTTTATAGAATAACAACTTTTTGGATATTGAAAAAAAGATAATAATAATATGGCAAACGAATTTAAAGTAAAAAAAGGTCTAATTGTTACAGGAGCAGATGGCGGCACTGTTGTAGACATACAGGGTTCACAAGGGCAACTGTTCTCAGTAACCGACGACTTAAGCGGATCTATATTCGCTGTGTCAGATATATCTGGCGTACCGATACTGGATGTCAACTCAAGTGGTGTATCTCACTTTGACGGTAACGTAGGGATCGGAACAACTAGTCCAAGCGCTAAGCTGGAAGTTATGTCTTCAAGTCAAACTTTGTCTACAGCTAAGTTTGACTCTATAGAATTACAAACCTATACGGTTAACAATTCTTGGGTTGGAGAAAATTTATATTATGATGGATCGTTTAAATATAGAGCAGATGGATATGCTACTGCATTGTATTTTGACGGCAGTGGATTTGATATTAGAACTGCTCCAAGTGGAACTGCAGGTAATGTAGCAACTTTAACAACAGCTTTTACTCTTTTAGAAAGCTCAGGCAACGTAGGGATCGGGACTACTAGTCCTGGAGCAAAGTTGGATGTTAATGGAATAACTAGAGTATCAGGAGATTTTGCAGGCACAGGGCAAGACCCGTTACTAGAGTTTTATAACACAGATACATCGCTTGGTGCTAATCAAATTTTAGGTACAATTGATTTTCATCAATCAGATCCTTCTGGAGGTGGCGCTGGTGTTGTGTCTAGGATAAGGTCAATAAACGATAGTAGTTTTAAAGGCGAGGCATCTTTAACTTTTTATACGGGAGAAGCTAATGTAAGCTTTCAAGAAAGAATGCGTATAAACTCCTTAGGCAACGTCGGGATCGGAACGACTAGTCCCATTTTAAAATTACATATTGAAGGAACAAATTCATTGCCTGCTACATCAGGAACTGCTCAAAATGGCGGTATAAGAATAGAGAACGGGGTTAACAATGGTGTTTTAGATATCGGAGCTTCAAACGCCACTGGCGCTCCAGGCTGGATTCAATCTACTGATAAAGCAGACTTATCACAAACATATAATCTACTCTTAAATCCTAATGGTGGCAACGTCGGTATAGGGACGGGTACTCCTAATGATAAACTTGAAGTTTCTGCTGGTAATATTAGAATTTCTAATAATACACCAATACTTCGATTTATAGATACGGATGTTACAGATTTACAACATAGAGTTTTAGCTGGTGGTAATGCTGGATTAGAATATAGCGCAGACGTTAATAACGTAGCTTCAGGATATCATAGATGGGATATTTCTAATTCTGAAAAAATGCGATTAATTGAAAATGGTAATCTCGGTATCGGTACGACTAGTCCTGATAGTAAATTAGAGGTAGCAGGGATTACAACTATAAAAAGTCCAAAAGCGTATGGTAGCGAAGAGGCCGTTCTAAGAATAGGTGTTACCTCATCGGGAACCAACTATTCAGATGGAACTTTTCATAATATAGTTTTTGGAAACGAGTCAGTAGCAAATTCTCACTTAGGTGAAATACAAGTAGTACAAGGCGACGCTTCAGCATCTACCGCTTCTGATATGAGATTTTTTACAAACAGCGGTGGTGGAAACACAGCAACTAGCGAAAGAATGCGCATCAATTCAGCGGGTAACGTAGGTATTGGGGTTACTAATCCAAGCTCATACGATTCTAATGCTGATAATTTAGTAATAGGAAGCATAGGTGCAAACGATAAAAATGGTATAACAATAGTTGGCGGCGATACAGATGGAAGAGGAGCTATATATTTTGCTGATACAACTCAAAATAGCGCGGGATATATAACTTACAAGCATACTGATGATTCTATGTTGTTTGGTACTTCTGACAGTACAAGAATTGTTATTGCTTCAAACGGCGACGTCGGGATCGGAACGACTAGCCCTGATGCTAAGTTAAACGTAACCGATGGCGGTACACAAGTAGCAATTAGCAATACTTATTTAGCTCATTTACAAAGTGCAACCAACTGTGGTTTAGCTATAACAGCGGGGGATTCAAGTAATAATTATATTGCATTTGGAGATTCAGATAATTATGACGAAGGTATTATAAATTATAATAACTCCACGCGTTCATTTGCTTTTAGGACAGCAGACGGTACTTTAGATGATTTAGTTATTGATTCGTCAGGTAACGTAGGTATCGGAACGACTAGTCCTGATAGCTTACTACATATAAAAGGAGCTGACCCAGTGTTTATAATTCAAGACACTTCAACAGGAACCGCTAATGCAAGTTCGACTCTTCGTTTAGGAGAATCTGGTGCAGGTGGCGTGTTGGATGTTTATTGGGACATAAAACAAGCGGCAGATGAGTTAAATACTCATTTAGAAATAAACCACAGCAGTAATGGGAATCATTTAACTATATTGGACGGCGGTAACGTAGGTATTGGAACAACAACTCCTTTAGCTAAATTAGACATACAAGGAACTCAAGGCCAGTTATTCTCAGTTACAGATGATTTATCTGGTGATATATTCTCAGTTGCTGATATATCTGGTGTACCTATAATGAATGTTAACTCTGATGGTACTTCGTACTTTGATGGAAACGTCGGGATTGGGACGGATTCGCCTGATACTAAACTTCACATTCGTAACACCACAAATAGTCAATTAACAATAGAAAGAACCGGAACTGCACCTGGTAAATACGGGTTTTACACTAATACTGGTAATTTATTCATCAATAATGTTACAGGTGGTGCGAGTACAATTCCTATGATTATACTCAATAACGGGAATGTGGGAATTGGGGCCGGTAACCCATCTTCAAAACTAGCAATCGACGGAGGGTTTGATTATCCAACTGTAAGATGGTTTTCTAGTAACAACACTAGTAGATATATGCAGGCTGGAATGATAACACCAACCGAACACTCGATTAGAGCATATGGAAGCTCGTCTGAATTAACTTTTTGGACAGCAAGTTCATTTTCTATGGTTATTGATAGTGGAGGTGACGTAGGTATAGGGACGACTAATCCTGATGCTAAGTTGGATGTTGCAGGAAGTTTTAAAATTCAAGATTATCAGGGGGATTATTGGGTTAAAATAAACACCCCGCAACCACCGCAAGGCGCAGGGTTTGATTGGGAAATTGGAGACCTCGAAGGAACAGGAGGCTCAGCAAAAATAGCAGGAGATAAAGATGAGATTATTATATGGAACGAAGGGCAAGAAACTCTTATGTGTGATAACTCTAATAATGTGGAAGTATCAAATGGTAATTTAACAATTAACGGAACAGCCACAGCAACAAACTTCATACTATCATCTGATGAAAGACTAAAAGAAAATGTTGAAAAAGTATGTAATAATAGAGTTAAAGCAGATTGGAAAACTTTTGAATTAAAAACAGAAAAAGGACAGAAGAGATATGGTGTTATAGCTCAAGAGTTAGAGAAGACTAACCCTGAATTTGTAAGAGAAGACAGTCAAGGGTTTAAGTCAGTTGCTTATATAGATTTACTAATTGCTAAAATTGCTGAGTTAGAAGCAAGATTAGAAAAACTAGAAAGATAATGCCAGGAGTACCGAATACGACAGATTTTTCATTAGCAGATGTTATTGCAGCAGTACTGCCATCTTCAAATGATCTGCAGGAATGCTTTAACGATGCAGTTGATGACGCTTTTGACTCAACCTACGGACCTGGTAATAAAAGTAATTTACTTCAATTCAGGAATTATGGTAATGATATAGCTGCTCAAAACCAGGTATATATAGGCTCTGCTTATGGGACAGACGCATGTGGAGTTACTAGAAACGGGTTGGTTTGGAAAAACAAAAACCCCAGCGCTGTAGAAAATGGAGATAAATTTTGGGTTGATAATAATGGAGCACCTGGCAATCCTTTTCCAGGTCAGTCTTTTTTAAGCTACACTTGCTTTACGGGTTTAAACGCTGTTACTTTTAATCTATCTAGCTTAGGTATTGCTTCTAATGTAGAATTTTGTAGCTTACCGTCTTTAGTGTTAAGTGATGTATATTACTACCTAACCGGTACTACTTATTCTACACCTGTAGATTACTACTACAGTAGCAACATTGGAGATGCTAGCAACTTGTCGTCAGGAGATATTTTATATACAGATGCAGCACTTACTACGCCTTTAGGTACACATAGCGGTTATGGGTCTAATACTCAGTACCTGCAAAATGGAGATAATACTACTACCACTATATGTAGCCTCTATGGCAGTATTAATATTAGCAGCAACAACACTGGTGTTATACAGCAAGTGAGCTGTGGAGCTATATAGTAAATAAGTAAATAAATAAATAAAAACAAAAATTATGACAACTTACAATTGGAATTGCAAAACAGTAGATTGCTACCCAGAACAAAACAACGAAGCGGATGTAGTGTACAATGTGCACTGGATTGTAACAGGTACTTCAGAAGACTCCGAAGGGAAAAGCTACTCAGCTACAAACATTGGAACACAAACTTTAGACACAAGCCAGATAACAACTTTTATTCCGTTTGATCAATTAACAAACGACGAAGTAGTTGCTTGGACTAAAGGAGCAATGGGTGACGAACAAGTTGCTAGCATTGAAGCAAGCATACAAAGTCAGATAGATAGTTTGATTACACCTACAAGTGTTACATTGACTATCGGAGATCCTGTACCGCCAACACCTGAGGTTGAGGAGCCGCAAGAGCCTGAGGCTGAAGATTAATTAGGTAAAAATCGAACAAAACGAGTAATAATACTCGTATACCTAAAAAGGGTGAATTAAATCAAATCAAATTAAATTAAATATGAACGGAATTGTCAAAAACTTGAACTTTGGTGACGATGCTAGAGATCAAGTATTTAAAGGGATAGAAAAATTAGCAAATGCTGTCAGCTCTACATTAGGAGCTGGCGGTAAATGCGTGATGCTAGAAGACGGTACGGGTAAACCCGTGATAACAAAAGACGGTGTTACTGTGGCTGATTCAATAATATTGTTTGATCCAGTTGAAAACATGGGATCTACACTGTTAAAAGAAGCCGCTAGAAAAACTGTTCAAGAAGCAGGTGACGGTACAACTACCGCAACTGTTTTAGCGCACGCTATATTAAAAGAAGCTTATGCTGTTTCAGAAAAGAAAAATGCCAGGGAGATAAAAGATGGTATTAATTCTGCAGTTGAAAAAGTAATTAAGTATTTAGAAAAGCTAGCAGTTGATGTAAAAGGAGACATGCTAGATAATATAGCTTCTATATCTGTCAACAACGACAATGAATTAGGTTCTATTATAGCTGATGCATTTAGATCTGTAGATAATACAGGTATTGTAATGATGGAAACTGCCGGTGACGGTAAAACTGTTTCTGAATTAATTGAAGGTGTACCTTATGATAAAGGTTTAACAAATTCTCATTTCATTACAAACGAGCAAACAAAAACAGCTGAATTAGAAAATCCATTAGTATTAATCATGGAATCACCAGTTAATACTATAAGAGATATACAAAAAGTGCTAGAGTACGTAATAAAAAACAATAAACCTTTGCTTATTATAGGCGATTTAGAACAAGGTGTTTTATCAACTCTGGCTACCAATAAAAAGAAAGGTAATCTAAAAGTAAATGTAATTAATGCTCCTACCTACGGTATTAGCAAACGTGAAGTACTTGAAGATCTATCTTTACTAACTGGAGCTACAATAGTTAATGAAGATTTAGGCGATGACCTTGATTCAATTGATGTAGAGTATTTAGGAT